>Ga0213859_10000810_pt1 | contig 14194 bp, 13 predicted proteins | sample PICome_2_FD_160133 | JGI IMG/M metagenome (GOLD analysis project Ga0213859, IMG submission 160133) | Coastal seawater microbial communities near Pivers Island, North Carolina, United States - PICO304 | ecosystem: Environmental > Aquatic > Marine > Coastal | place: USA: North Carolina... | reverse complement strand
ATTTAATTAAACAAGGCAGAGCAAAAATTTCATATGGTGCCAGAGTTGGAATTGCAACTGGCGGAAAGTTAGTTTTTGGAGCACAACATACAGCAGCAAGTCCTGCAGATCCAGATCTCCCAGCAGTAACAGGACCAAGATTAGGTACCACAGTAGGAGCATCAGAAAAAGAATTTAAAGCAGAAATCCCAACTCATAAAATAGAAGTTAATATTAATGGATCTGCAATAAAATTATATGCAATGAAAGGTATCCCATTAATATTTGAAGGGGTTTTTAGAAATTTAAACGCAGAAGCAAAAATTAATCAGTTCTCTTCTGGTGGGGAAGTAATTAGTGCTAGTTGGAAAATAGTAGAAGTAGATAATCCAAGAAAATATTCAGTATTTGAAGATCAGGGGGAGGGCACATCTAAAATTTCTTTCAGATCTTCTAGATCTAAGAGGAGATTCATTCAATTTTATTATAATCCAGATAATATAAGTTTCATTAAAATACAATCTGCAGGTATTACAGAACTTCCTGTTGTTAGACTGTTAAACATACAAACGATAGATTTTGCATTTAATAAAATCACAGATTTTCCAGATTTTACCTTTATTGCTCCAAATTTAAGGACTATTAATCTACATCGATGCCCATTATATCAATCTTCAATTGAAACGGAAAGAAAATTACATAGTACTGCTGCACCTTCCGGTACAACAACTAATACAGTATTAGATAAACTTCCCACTGGAATTCAAAATCTCAATTTAAAAGAAAACTTTTTTGGAAGTATAACACAAAATATTATTGCAGATAGATTTACACAATTAGTTTCATTAAACCTAAATCGATCAACTACTCGCAGTCGATCGGGTGGAATTCGTCCATATTTTCATCCCGATGATCAGGATGCAAATTGCGAATTACCTAATGTCAGGAATACATGTACATCATATTCAGTAGAATATAATGATTTTAGGAGAATTGGTACAAGTGATACTGGCAATCAAAGGTATACCATAGAAGATTTAACAGAATTACTAAATTTAAATCTTAGAGGTAATACTCGTTTACCTAATACTAGCAGTCAGTATGCACTTGATCTTTCCACTGCTACAAAACTCAAATCTCTAAATCTTGATTTTACTAATTTTAATATTCCAACAGGACTTGCTAATAATCTCAATTTAGAAAGTGTTTCTTTTAGACATGGAAGTCGGGCCGGTGTTCTTATTGATTCTGGTGGTTATAAATTTAATAGTTGTGCGAATTTGAGTAGTTTAGATTTTTCATATAGTAGATTAGATGGTTCTAGACTTCCAATTTTTAATAATGAGAAGTTAGTAACTCTCAACCTTTACCAGTCTCATATTAAAGGAGGAAAATTTGATGGAGCCACTGAAGCAGACAAAGATGAAAAAGTAATTTTCAAAGAAACATTTGCTCTTGCCCCAGAGTTAACAAATCTAACTATTAGATCAAATCAATTAGTGAAAAATAAACCAATTGACGAGGAGGCATTTGTTCAAAATAGCAAGTTATATTATCTTTATTACCTTTCTTTCCGAAGAACAAACGGACCTTTACCATCATTTAGTGGAAATCCAGAATTATATTATGTGTATATGCATTACAATGCATTTACAGGAATTCTTCCAAATTTTGCATCAAATCCTAACATATACTATGCAAGATTTTCATATAATTATTTAAGTGGAACCATTCCACTATTCAGAAACTTGACTAAATTGAGATATATACTAATCAACAATAACCAATTTACAGCAGCAGAATCTCCAGAAAATTTACCGCAATTGCAATATTATTATGCACATAATAATAAAATAGCTGGGCAAATTCCTGATTTTCGTGAGTGCCCTAGACTCAGAAACTTAATTTTATATAATAATTTATTTACAGGTTATAAAACAGGATCTCTTTCTGAATCTTATTTCATAAGATATATAGATGTGTCTAATTGCAATTTGTCACAACAAGCGATTACTCAAATAGTTACTGATTTATTAACTAATTATAATTCTGTAAATCGTGGAGGTGTAACTGTAAACTTACGTCTAAACAGTCCTCCCAGCGCTGCGGGTCTTGAAACTATAACTATATTAAAATCAAAAGGTTGGAACATCACGCACGATTAAAAACATGACTATTGCAAATCAAGGTCACAGAAGAGATAAAAATTTAGATGATTCTAGGTCTAAGGTACAAGCTTTAGATAACCTTGGTGGAACAGGTATTACAGATGATCTTAGAATACTTGAAAATAATCTAAGAAATAAATCACATTTACCATTTAACTCAGTAGATGAAACTACTGATGAATTTATTTTTAATACAAATAAAGTTTTAAATATAAATTCCATAGAATCAGTGCCCACTAATGATGGTTTATCAACAAGAGTAACGATTATACCATCAGTTCCATATAACACATATGCTGGTGAAACCATTATTCTTTCAAATGTCAATACCACTGGAATAGGAACAACTGTTTTTAATGGAGAATACCTAACTAGTGTTATTGGAGCAGGTGGAACATTTATACAATACATCAAATCTGGAATTGCATCTAATCTCTCTGTTGATAGCGCTGGTCTAACCACTGCAACAGCAACTCTAATATCAAACGTAGAATTTATTTACACAAAAGATGATGTTGTTGGTGTAAGTAAAACTGTAAGTTTGGGATCTACCAGTTTATTTCCAAACACAGATTACTATGTTTGCAATTCAGACTCTGAATCAAAATTTAAAATATCATTATCACCAAGCACTGTTGGACTTAATACTGTTAATGTTACAACAACTCCCACTACTAATTTTGATTTCATTAGAAAAGAACCTGTAGTAAAACAAAATTTAATTAATTTTGTCCAACCAGAGATTCAAGAACAAGAAGGTGACTTCTCGTACCTTTACAGCAATACAATCAACACAGCGTTTGAACTTACACAACAAGAAATTGAGGATACTTTATTCCTCATTGAAGAAAAATATAAAGGTACATCTAATACAGATGCAATTAAAGATATAAAACTGGAAGGAACTCTTCAATTAAACGATCCTGCAGGGTATATTGTCGCGGAAAGTAACTTATCCCAGGACATTTCACCTGGAATGTTTATTGCAAATACTCGTGCATTCTCAAGTGAGAATAATCCATGGGAAAAGGTAACTAATGATTCAATAAAAACTTCCAGCGATGAAGTAAATGCTGGAGAAATTATTTTTCATGATGGGTTAACCATAGAGGGTTTGGGGAGTGATGTTCAAACTGGATTAACCGCAGTCGATCCTACATCATTTACGCATAAGATCGGAATTGTTGTGAATGGTGAAACTTATTTTCTCTTATTAAAATCTTAGGTTTCTGCTAGAATTTTAAAAACTGTTCCATTACAGTTTATATCAACAGTTGCATTAGAGGTATCTCCACTTGCTATTGCCTCTATTGGATTAGAAGTATCTACAACAATTATTGCAGAAGTTATAAGATTTCCACCATCAAGTTCCAAATTAGTCTCATTAGGAGAAACTGTTTCTAATCCAGTTTCAGTTGGATCAAATGGAGGAGAAGTATCAGTTGGTGGGCAACAAAGTGATCTATCATCGTTAATTGAATTTGCAACTGCAGTGAACACAGATCCTTCTGCAATTGCAGCTACAGTCGCATTGTTAAATGAAAGGACTGTTTGTGATTGTGGAGATGCTGTTACAGTATTATCAGCAAATGGAGCCCCGGATAATTTCCATTGATTTCCAATTCCTGTAGTATCTTCAACTGTTAATTGAGTAACACCAGAAGATGTTGCTGCAGTTACTTTAAAACATTTAACTGTTGGTAAATTACAATAAGAATTTAATGATCTATCAATTAGACCTCTAGATTGATAGAAATACATCGTAGTTCCTGCACCAACAGTTTGTGAAGGACTTATTGTAATTTGAGAAGAATTGGTACCAGTTGTAATACCAGTATATTGACTAGCACCATTCCAAATTGCAATCATATTAGATCGGAGATTTGTATCGTTACCAGCACTGAATGTAATGGTACCGGTACCACTTCCAGTGACTCTTTTTACAAAACCACGATGTTCAATAACTAGTATTTGAACATTATTAGATGTTGTATCCAGTGCTTGATCTACAACAATGTATTGGTTGACGGCAATTTTTTCTACTCTTACTGGTGTGTTTATATTACCTGTTAATGCAGTGGTTGCTGCAAATATGTAATTTCCAACTTCAATATTACTTGTGTCATCAATTTCAATAATTTTATTGGCAGCAACCCAACTTCCATTAACGATCTTTCTTACAATGTTAGTATAGGATGTTTTTGGAACGTACTTTATATCTACCTTTTTGGGAGTTGTTACTCTCACATAACCTGATGCAGGACTTGATGCTCCAATACTTCCACCACCAGAGAGAATTGAAGAATCATCAAATCTATTAACAAATCCCTTTGCATCGTCACTGAAATCATAATCAACAGAATATAAATCAGTAAATCTAATATCCTGACTACTATTGTCACCTAATACATTTCCAATAAATGATCTATTCCATTCTGTTGACCTTTCAACAGCAAATGGATCTACAGTTGGATGAACATATGTCCTAAGTTTTATACGATAAGGTCTGAATTCTTCTAAAACATGAGTGTCAAAATCAGCTCTAATTATTTCTCCTGCATCTCTATGAAATGTAATAGAATTGCTTGTCTGATCTGATAAAATTGCATCATTACCTTCTGGATTCTCTAATTTAACTACATTGGTTACTCTGTTAACACTAGATACTTTTACTGATTCATCTGTTGTAGCAGAATTAATTCCAACTCCAGATACAGTCATTCCAACTCCAATCTGAACTATATCAGAAGCACTAAGAACAATCTCATCATTAGATGCAGTTTGATTGCCCGTAAATACCCCCCCTGTGCTAATTGCTACATGTCTTGTGTAAGTATTTGCAGCGCCGACAATATATCCTTCTTTCTCAAATTCCATTGTGTATGATATGGAACTGTTGCAGATAAATCTAACTACTCCGGTAGTGGTTGGCATATAATATCCCTCCCATTCAATGCCCCCACCAGCTGCTGCAGATAAATTATTAAATTTACCAATCCATTCAAAGTTTCCATCTTCCCAGAAATTATCGTTTGGTACATTTCCCAGAGTTGTAACTCCGACAAATATATCAGGATCTGTTACATCAATTTGGTCTGAATTAAAATACCTTGCTGTAAGTCCATTACCACCATTAAATCTCGGTTCTCCAGAGTTAGTCTCATAATAATCTAATTTATTTTGATATGTAATTGATGGTGTGATTGGCACATTTGAACCAATTGCATTGGTTGTTTGAGTAGCACTTCCGATAAATTGTTGATATCCCTCTGCTTCAATTCCTTCAGAAAATATATTTCTAATACAGTCCAAGTCTCCACTTATAAAAGAACTTGCGGTACCTTGTACAAGTTCTTTAAGAAGATTATTTAATGAGACTACTGGATCAAGAAGATCTCCAAAATTCTTGTCTCTTCTTAGACCAACTCTTTTGAATATTTTTCTTGCCATTTTGACTTTTTTTAGTATTTAGTGTATGATAAATAGATTCACCTACTTATTATTTAATAGATATGGATCCACAAACAATGCTTGAGGAGTTGAATGAAAAAGAAGCAGAACTTAGATCGGACTTACTTGATCTAGAAAAACAGTTCAACAGTAAAAAAGAACAGTATCTCAAAATCCAAGGTGCTATCGAAGCTTTAACATTAGTCGGTGAAGAACAAGAATCAATTATGGATTTTGAAAGTACTCCAGAAGAATAATAAATAAAAGGAGACTTATATAAGTCTCCTTTTTTGGTATATACCGAGACGAGTAAATGGCAACACCTTTTAGGTTAAAACGATCTGCTGTATCTGGAAAGAGGCCTGGACTTTCAGATTTGCAGAAAGGGGAATTAGCTCTTAACTTTTATGATGGTCACCTATATGCAACACGAGACACTGCAGGTGTCGGTATAGGGACGACAGTTTCAAATTTAACTCCTTGGAAAGAGAATTTTAATAATACAACTATACATTATGAAAATAATGTTGGCATCGGAACTACCAATGCAACAGAAAAACTAACTATTGATGGCAATTTAAAACTTACTAGGGCAAATAGTGGTGCTGGTTTAACTAGAGAGTTAACCATTGAAGGTTCTAGAGGATCTTCATCTGGAGTTACTGCATTTGGTAAATTAATTTTTAACAATAGTGATGCTAATAGTGGTGCCACTGCTTATGATGCAGTAAAACTAGAAGCTGAGACGACTGGAAATAATGGTGGAGAACTGGTATTCTTTACCACCCCCAACAGTTCAACAACTGCTGAGGAAGCAGTTCGTATAACTTCTGATGGCAAAGTTGGTATCGGAACAGATAATCCAAGTTCAATATTACATGTTTCAGATACTAATCCAGCAGTTAGAATCACTGATGAAAATCAGGCTGCTGATAATAGATCTTGGAATATCTCTGCTGGAACTTCTAATAGATTAAGAATTCAAGCAATTAATGATTCCGGTACAGGTGGTGGAAGTTTATTTGATTTTTATAGAGTTAACAGTAATGTAACTGAATTTCGTGGAACCAAATCCGGTAATACTTGGTTTGTAGTTAATAATACTAACGAACGAGTTGGTATTGGAAGTTCAGTGCCAACAGCAAAACTTGATGTAGATGGAACAGTAAATGTAACTGGTGTTTCTACATTTTCTGATGATATTAATATTGGAATAGCAGGAACGGTAGCAGTCTTTGATGTAAGTGGTGGTAAATTGGGAATTGGTGTTGCCAATCCAAACACTAAACTTCACGTCAAGGGTACTAATGCTCCTGGAATTAGACTCCAAGATGCAGATGGAACAAATCAATATGCTACGTTCATTCAAAATAATGGACAATTTTTTATAAATTCACGCAATGATACGTCTCGCGGTATAATCGCTTTCCGTGGTGAGAATGGAACTGATGTTGAAGAGTTCATGCGTATCTCATCCAGCGGTGATGTTGGCATCGGAACTGATGCACCAACTGCTAAGTTGGATGTTCGTGGAACATTAAATATTTCTGGTATTACAACTGCTTCCAGTTTTGTAAAGAGTGGAGGATCGTCTTCAGAATTTTTAAAAGCAGATGGTTCTGTTGATTCAAATACTTATTTGACTGCAGCAAGTGTTGGTGTAGGTGCAACGGCATGGGATAGAGATGCTGTTGGCATTAATACGACTGCCTCCGTTGGTATCGGAACTACAGCAAAGGTTTCAAGCACTGCTTTACTTGATGTCAATGGGATAATAAATAGTCACAATGATATAAGAATTAATGGAACTAGTGTTCTTAGTACCGCTGAGAACGATGCAGTGGCCCTCGCAATCGCATTAGGATAAAACATGGCAAATACATTTAAACTCAAAACAAAAGCGAATGTTGGTGTAACTACTGTTGGCATTTACACTGCTCCTGCATCTACCACAACGGTTGTAATTGGAGTAACTTTAGCAAACATTTCTGGCGGATCAATAAATGTCGGAATTGGAATTACTAGGGCGGCCTCTGATGATATAAACGTTTTAAGAAACGTTCCTATACCACAAGGTTCTTCTTTGGAATTCATGCAAGGAAATAAAGTAGTTTTAGAAGCAACAGATACAGTTACTGCTGTAAGTGATGTTAATAACAGTCTTGATGTCGCTCTTACAGTGATGGAGATAACCCCATAGGATAACAAAATATGGCACTCACTAAGATTACTCAAGGTGTTATTAAACCTGATGAGAATTATAAGACAGGAATTGTAACCGCCACTCATGTCGATGCGACTACGATTGGTGTGGCAGGTACTCTCACCTATGAAGATGTAACGAGTGTAGATTCTATTGGTATTATTACTGCAAGGGACGGTTTAGATACACCTTCTGGTACAGATTTGGTATTCAGATCCTCCGGCACTGAGGTATTTCGTATAGATGATAGTACTAAGAGAATTGGCATCGGAGTTACGGATCCACAAGCAGAAATTCATGTCTATGGAAGCCCTAGTGCTCTATTTGAAAATAGTACTGGTAATAATATATCTGTACGAACTCATGTTGGCAATGGAAATGATGCTCACATTAACCTTGATAAGAGTAGAGGTGGGGCTGGCACAGCAACTACATCACTGGACGGTGATAGTCTAGGTACATTTAATTTCAGAGGATATACTGCGGATGGAGATTATTCTCAAGCTGCCGGAATCCGTGGAGTACAAGTCGGAGATGCAGGAAGTGATTTCATTGGCGGCAGAATGCTACTCAGAACCACAAGCACTAGTGGTACGGAACGAACTGCCATTACTATTGAACCAGATCAATTAGTAAAAATTATTAATAATGATCTATACGTTGAAAATAATATTGGAATAGGAACCACAACACCAACAGCAAAACTTGATGTATTTGATAATGATATACAAATTCTGATCGGAGATATATCAGAAGGCACGGGTCCTACTGACGGTGGAGTTAGATTTAATGGTATAGGAACAACTATTCAATCAGCAATATTTACAGAAGTTGATGGTGAAATTCTTTCTTATGGAATTAATGTACGACAGATAACATCAGGTTATTCTACAGACAGAGTTGGTGGTATTTTTAGACTTGATACTAGAACTTCTGGTAATTTTGGAGATTCAAATAACTTTGTAGTTAAGGGAAGATCTATTGGAACGACTGTTGAACATAATGCAATGGTTATTAATCTTGATACTGGAGAGACTAGTTTATCTCCAGATAAGGGTAATGTTGGTATTGGAACTGATGATCCACTAAGCATTTTGCAAGTTGGTGCTGCATCTACACAGGCTTTTTATGTCTTTTCTGATGGTAGAGTGGGTATTGGACAAACTGATCCAAAAGGAATAATTGCTGCTAGAGATAACTCTGGAACATCTGGATTTTCTCAGATCATGAGAGCAGAGAAAAAAGGAACATCTGATACTAATGTTTTTAGAGTTGATATTGATGCAGATGCTAATGAAATCCAACTGATTGGAACAGGAACTCAAGCATCAAATATTAATATTGTTAGTGGTAATAGTGTCGCTTACTTTGCAACAGATGGTAATGTTGGTATTGGTTCTACACAACCAACAGCAAAACTGGATGTGGATGGTGGATTAAATGTTTCTGGTATTGCTACATTAGGAACTGTTGAGGTTTCTTCTGGCATTATAACTGCCGCAACTGGTATTGTAACCTATTATGGTGATGGTTCAAATCTGACTGGCCTTGGAGCAGGAGGAGTTGCTCCTACAGAGAACACAACAAATCAGTCACAGTTTATTCCATTCTTTACTGGTACTGGATCAACCACTATTGCCGGCATTTCAACACAAAAATTTGTCTTTAATCCATCAACAACAAGACTGGGTATTGGACTTACTGATCCATCCTCAACATTAGAAATCAATGTTGGTACTGCAACTTCGGCATTAGATATTCAAGGATCTGCCGGACAACTATTCTCTGTTACAAACAACCTGACTTCTGGAAGTATCTTCTCTGTCAATGATGTCTCTGGTATTCCATCGATTGATGTTGATGCTGATGGTACAATTCAGTTAGCACCATTTGGAATAACTGAATTTGTTGGTGTTGGCAAAACGAATCCAACAGAAAAAGTTGATGTTGTTGGTAATGTAAAAGTATCAGGTCTTACCACAACACAAGATCTTTATGTAACTGGTATTTCTACATTCAGAGATGATGTTAGTATAACATATGGTAGTGGTATTGGATTAAGTATTACCAATGAAGGTGATTTTTCTACAGCAGATATAGTTCTTAATGGTCACAGAAATACCGGATCGCCCGGCAATGGAGTCGTTGGCGAGATTAAATTTTATAATCGTACAAATAACGAATATAGTAATATTCAAAATCTTGCAAACGGACAATTTTCTTTTCTGCATGATGGAACAAATTTACTTCAAATACAAGAAACTGGTAATATAGGTATTGGAACTGATGATCCATCAGCAAAGTTAGAAGTAGCAACAAGTGTTGATGGTGAAGCAACATTAGCAACATTTAAGAATACAAGTGGTGGTGGAACTAATGAGACTGTTGATATAAAACTCGGTCTTGAGAATACTGTTGCATCTAATGTAATTCTTCGTGCAGGAAAGGAAGGAAATCATAGTTCAGGTTCTGCTACCGATAATTTCTTTGCTATTCATACAACATTAGATAGTACTACATCAGAAAGACTTCGTATAACTTCCGATGGTAAAGTTGGTATCGGGACTGATAATCCAACTGAATCTCTTCATCTTGCACAAAATTCTGACATAGCAATCAGAATGGATTCTAATAATGCAAATGCTAATGCTAGAGCTTGGGAAATTATTGTTGGTGGAAATGCTTCTAATAATGCAGAGATGGTTTTTAGAACCAGACAAGATGATGGAACTGGTGGTTCTGAATGTGCAAGAATAAAAAGAAATGGAACAATTGCATTACCATCTGGTGGGGGTATTGACTTCTCTGCAACAGCAAACTCAACTGGAACAGTTGCTTCAGAAGTATTCGATAATTATGAAGAGGGGAGTTACACTCCAATAGCATCTGCTGGATATACTTCACCAACATATTCAACTCAAGCTGGATATTATACGAGAGTTGGTAATCTTCTCTATGTAACTGGAGTATTAGTATTGAGTGGTGGAACTGCAACTGGAAGTGGTGTTCAAATTGGGGGTATGCCATTCACTTCAGCAAATCCTATTGGTCATGGAGATGCTATGGTAAGTGTAAATGGTGCAACAAACACTGCATCGAACCAATTTATCTTCGGCACAATAAGTAGTGGTACTACAACAATTGATCTATATCATCAGACCACAACTGCGATTCAGACTGTTGCTGGAACTAATTTAGGTAATGCTGTTACCATTAGATTCTCAGCTACATATAGAGTTCAGTAAACCCTAAAATTCTAAAATAAATATTGCAGTAAAATGAATTGAACAAATTTACTTCAAATACAAGAAACTGGTAATATTGGTATTGGTTCAACAATTCCTAGAGCTCCACTTGATGTACCAGGTGGTGGTGCTACATAGGATAGTGGTACATTTACTGTTTATGTTGAGTAGTCCATTTTTGCATTTAGTATTTTAATATGCTATAATTTCTTGTTGTGAGATTGAAAATTTATGAATTTTACTGTATATTCAAAACAAAATTGTCCTTATTGCACCAAAGTCAAACAGGTGTTAGAATTGACTGGCAGCAATTTTGAAATTCAGATTCTTGAAGAAGACTTTACAAGAGAGGATTTTTATGCTAAGTTTGGGGAGGGTTCTACTTTTCCTCAAGTAGTTTGTGATGATAAAAAATTAGGAGGGTGTGTTGATACAATCAAATTTCTCAGAGAGCAATCAGTCATCAAATCTTAACATAAATAAAAACAACGACCACAGAAATCGTGGTGTTGAATTCCTACTTAATGGAGGTAAAAGAAAGCAAAAACAACCATTTCACATCATCTTCGAAAAGATGGTCTGCTTTCTTAGACGGGAGGTTATCATCTATTTCGAATTTTCCATCAAAATACGGAAAAAACAAGTAGTACCTCGGAGAAAGAGCAATGTTAGCAGTTAGTTTAGTTTTTGGTTCATTTTTAACCGTTCTGTTTCTTATTGTGGGACTAATAGGTGGTTGGACTGCTAGAGAATATATGATGAACTATCGAGAAGTTCCTATACCTCATCCCGAAATGTTTGATGAGCAAGGTAACTTAATACCTGACCAAGTAATTGCATTTAATTTTGAAAACTATCATGACGACAACAACGAAGAAGACGACGAAGAGTAAACCAGTATCACTGGATCTTCCAAAGAATCCATTTGTCTTTGAAGTTCTGAGTTTACTTTCTAAACAGAGAAGTAAAGCAAAAAAGATTGAAGTGCTTAAGAGATATGAGCATCCTTCACTTAAGGCAATCTTGATCTGGAACTTTGATGAAAGTTTGAGGTCTGCACTTCCAGAAGGTGAGGTTCCTTACACTGGATTTGAAGAGCAGGCATCTTCAAATGGAACTCTATCCACAAAGATTACAGAAGAAGTTCGTAGAATGCACGAAACGGATTCATTCTCTATGGGTTCGAGTGATAAGAACGGACACACCACTATTCGTAGAGAATTTAAACACTTTTATCACTTCATCAGAGGTGGTAATGATGCAATGAGTGCCGTTCGTCGTGAGACAATGTTCATCAATATTCTTGAGGGACTTCACCCACTTGAGGCAGAGATTGTTTGCCTTGTGAAGGATAAGAAACTGGGAGAAAAGTATAATATCACTAAGGAAATTGTTGCAGAAGCATATCCAGATATCACTTGGGGTAATAGAACTTGAAAACACTATTTGAAGATTGTGATCCGGACAAGGCACAAGACAGATCTCTACCATACTCTGCCTACTTGGTAGAGTATAAGAAGGACGGTAAATCACATTACGATATTGCATCAGCAGCAAAGCAATCAGAAATCTTTGACCATTACTATGACTTGTATGGTAAGGACTTCGTGACTATGAAACAGTCAGAGGGTAGAACGAACCCTAAGTTGTATGGTGTAAAGCCACCTGAAACCAAAAGTCGAAAGTGATTCCAAAAAAGGGGCAAAAAAATCTCCGGGAAAAAATTGGTCTGTAAGGTTTTTTTAAATTGTATCAAAAGTTACACACTCCCTTGACTATATAGAGTGAAAGGTCTATAATGACCATACGTTCATCCAAATGCTCAGTATCCTACTGGCATTCACCCTTGCCCATCATAATGACACGTCACCCTATGGGTGGCACATGAGTTGTGAAAGGTGGATACAACGATCAATTGAAATTCAACTGGATTCCAATCTTGATCAAAAATCTAAGTATGACTTAATTGCTTATCTTAGACGAAAAGTTCCAGGTGAATGTAGGCAGGTATTGACATAGGACGCAAGTAAGTCGCGGAACGGAGCGTTCATCCCATGATAGAACTATTACTCTATACGACACTCACATGTAGAGAGGCAGATGAGCTTATGCTCAGAATCTCTAAGCATCAGGATTTACCGGCATCGGTAATGATTGAACTTGTAGAAACTGTTAAGGATTCTGCACCTGAGTGTTACTGGGACGCAAACGACTAAAGGAACGGGTCTTAAAACATCCAACTACTTTAGGAGTACAGACAATGAACACCTTAAATCTCATTAAGAAGCAGATTGATAAAGCATCTGCACTGCACAATGCACAAATTCTTCATACCGCATATCGTGGTGTTGAGTATGACGTACATTGTGATCTTAATACAACAGATCCTCACGGTACTTTCTGCTACCGTGGACGCACTTACGTAAAGTGAGGTAATTATGCAAGCATTGCAAGTAGCAGCATTAGGTTCTATTTTTAGTGTTGCATTTATTAGTTTACTTTACGGAGAATTACTTCTTTTACAAAAGAGGTAAATCATTCAGAAGATAGGAGAGGGGTTGCTAACCCCTCTTTTTTTATGTTATAATATATTGAAACGGTAAAATATTATGGAGAAAGACCGACTCAAACTTATTGTCAGAAATCTTGAACTGCTTGTTGACTCATTGAAAGCAGAAGTGTATTCTGACGTAGATGCATATAAAACATCTGTAGATAATTCCAGATTCCCTGGTTTTACTGATTATGATGAGATTTTTGAGGATGACGATGACTAGTAGAACTAAGCAACTCATAAAACTGCTTGAGAAACTTATCAAGCAAGATCATCTCTACAGTGAAGAAAAGATCATTGAAATGAAATCGCAACTGCGTGAGATTAAACAGCAAGTTGCTGAATATGAAAAAGAAAACTCTAAAGGATTTGGAAAATGAATGTAAAACTGGTTAGTGTCACTCCCGATGCAGAGCAGACAATGGCATATGTTGCTCGTGTATCAAACCCCAATAATCAGGAAAATCCTAACTATGCTAAATTGTTAGGATACTGCATTAAGCACAATCACTGGTCTGTATTTGAACAGAGTTTTATGACTCTGGAGATTGAGACTACTCGTGGTCTGGCAGCTCAAATCTTGAGGCACCGTTCA
>Ga0213859_10000808_pt1 | contig 14194 bp, 20 predicted proteins | sample PICome_2_FD_160133 | JGI IMG/M metagenome (GOLD analysis project Ga0213859, IMG submission 160133) | Coastal seawater microbial communities near Pivers Island, North Carolina, United States - PICO304 | ecosystem: Environmental > Aquatic > Marine > Coastal | place: USA: North Carolina... | reverse complement strand
TTACGTTGTTGGTTATAAGGGTTCTTCACCTTATGACGCAGGTCTCTTCTACTGCCCATATGTTCCCCTCCAGATGGTTCGTGCCGTTGGAGAGAACACCTTCCAGCCTAAGATCGGCTTCAAGACCAGATACGGTATGGTCGCCAATCCTTTCGCAGAAGGCACAACCGTTGGTCTGGGAAGACTTAAAGTCAACTCCAACCGTTACTACAGACGTGTTGCTGTTAAGAACTTAATGTGAGCCTTGGTTCCATTAAATTTCAAGAGTCCCGAAAGGGGCTCTTTTTTTATGCATTTTACTAAATAAGGTGTCTACCATATTGACTATGACTATAGTAAACAAAACAGTCGTAGGTTTGGTTTTATTTGTTGGTATAGTAAATGCAGGAGCATTGATTGGTAATTCGATGAAACCATCAAAGATTCCTGTTCAGATAAGTTATCCTCCAACCGGTGATTATACTTCCTATAAACTAGAAGTAAATCCTGACGGTAGTTATAGTATTGATTATAAAAGAGATGATCCTAGAGTATTGGATTCGGAGACTTATGTAGATACTTCTAATGGTGTATTTGGTGTTGGTGGTAGAACTACAACTACTCGTAATAGACAGTTTGTTCCTGGAACACCATCTGAAACTCAGGTAGGAGTAGATGAACTGGGAAAGAACAATGCAAGATCCGAAGAGTGTATCAAGGCGGAAGGTGGCGGCCAATCAAACGGTGCACTAGTGGGCGCTAGTGTTGCTTCGGGTCTTGCACCAGCTGTAAGTGGAATACCTTATGTTGGTTGGTTAGCATCAGGTTGGTTACTTATTTTTGGTCAAAATTTAGGTTCTGATATTGGTGGCGAGATAGCAAACACAATAAAGGGGTGTTGATAAATAATACACAATATCTTTTATAAAAAATGGCATTCTATATTAAGAAAATTATTGTTGGTAATAAAGAAGTTTACCATAAGGGAAATAATAACTGGTCTAGTGTTTTTGAAGCCAGAAAAGTTTATCAAACTGAAGCAGATGCTATAGAAGAAAGAAATACAATTTCAGGATCAGTAGAGTCGGACTGATATGAGTAAGGTTCAACCTTTAAGTACACAAATCAAAGATAGGAATTTTCTTGAGGCAACTGGATTTAGTTTCATTGTCAATAGAGCTCCTCAATTGGGTTTCTTTGGGAACGCTATTAATGTTCCCGGAATGTCAATGGGAGTTCTTACTCAACCATCATACTTAAAAGATATTCCTAGACCTGGAGAAAAATTGGATTTCAGTGATTTGAGAATCAGATTTTTGATTGATGAGAATCTTGAAAACTACATGGAAATTCAAAAATGGATGAGGGGGATTGGATTCCCAGAAAGTCTTCAACAGATTTATGATTGGCAAAATGAAGGTCATATGAATGCCAAAGATGGAGGAGAGATCAATCTTTACTCTGACGGAACACTTACAATTTTAAATGGTATCAATAGACCTATCTTTAGTGTAGTTTTCAAAGATTTATTTCCTTCAGGTTTATCTGATATTCAGTTTGATGCAACTGCAACTGATGTTCAATACTTGACAGCAGATGTCACTTTCAAGTATTCTATCTATAATATAGTACCTGCTGATTGTTGTTAAATGATTGATCTTCCTACACTCCAGAAAATGTGGGAAAAAGATTCAAAGATTGATATTGATAATCTACACACTGAATCGTTGAACATTCCCGTTCTTCATGCAAAATATTATGATATTTACAATAACCTCATGTTGCTGAGGAAAAAATCAGAGCAACAAAAGAAAAATATAAGACATGAGAGATATGAGTACTACTCCGGCAAAGCAGATCCTGACATTTATATCAAAGATCCGTTTCCCAAAAAGATCCGAGATAAAGACACTATGGCAAAGTATCTTGACGCAGATGAGAGACTCTCAGGAGTTTCGTTGAAGGTAGAATACTATGACGTAATGCTTAAATACATTGAAGAGATTTTAAAACAAATTAGTAATAGAACTTATCAAATCAAAAATAGTATTGAATTCATGAGATTTAGTTCAGGATTAGGATGATGGAAGAAGAAATACCTTATGTAGAAATGGATCTAGACATCAATGATGTATATCTTCTATACAACTCTGTGAGTTTTCATCTTGAAAAATGGGCTGGTGGTCATCCAGATGAACAAGAAAGACTCAAATTCATGAGGGATTTTCTTTATAGAATTATATTACAGTATAAGTTTGAACATATGTAATAAATAGATGTAGGTGAGAACCTATATGTATGGCTGATTTGATTATAGAAAAGGTAAATGAAGTTTACCTCAAAATAACCACAGAACCTCATGTGGAATATGAACTAAGGGATCGATTTACTTTTGAAATCGAGAACAAAAAGTTTATGCCACAATATAGAAGCAAGAATTGGAATGGTGAGATACACCTGTTCAATATCAAAACAAAGCGTATATATTGTGGATTGTTAGATAAGATTATTGCATTCTGTGAGAACGCAGGATATACTTATAAATTTTTAAATAATAAATTTTATGGTCCACCATTTGAAGTCAATGACTTTGTAAGTAAAGGTGGTACAAAAGATTATATGCAATCCATTGCGCCTGGAATTACTCCGAGAGAATATCAGGTTGATGGTGTATATGAAGCTTTAAGATATAACAGAAAGTTACTTGTAAGTCCAACTGGCTCTGGTAAATCATTCATGATTTATTCAGTTGTAAGATATCATGTTGCACGTGGAAATAAAATATTACTTGTTGTTCCTACTACATCATTGGTTGAACAGATGTATAAAGACTTCTCGTCTTATGGTTGGGATCCTGAAAATCATTGTCACAGGATATACCAAGGTAGAGAAAGAGTCAATACTAATGAAGTAACTATCACGACTTGGCAGAGTGTTTACAAGGAAGATAGAAAGTTCTTTGAACCATATGATGTGATAATAGGAGATGAGGCTCATTTGTTTAAGTCCAAGTCTCTTATCAGTATCATGGATAAGTTACATCATGCAAAGTATAGGTATGGGTTCACAGGTACATTAGACGGCTCACAGACCCATAAATGGGTGTTAGAGGGACTGTTTGGTCCATCATATAAAGTCACTCAAACAAAGAAGTTGCAGGATGAAGGACACCTTGCAACTCTTGATATTCAATGTTTGGTATTGAAGTATAGACCTCGCAAGTTTGATACCTATGAAGATGAAATTCAGTATCTGATATCAAATGAAAAGAGAAATAATTTTATTACCAATCTAGTCAAAGATTTGGATGGTAATAGTTTGGTTTTGTATTCAAGAGTTGAAACTCATGGTGCAATCTTATTTGAACTAATAAATAAAAAAGTAAGTGAATATCGAAAAGTATTCTTTATTCATGGTGGTGTAGATGCTGAAGATAGAGAAGTAGTAAGGGAGATCACCGAAAAAGAAAAGGACGCTATCATCGTTGCATCTTACGGAACATTCAGTACTGGTATTAACATTAAAAACTTACATAATGTAATATTTGCCTCTCCATCAAAATCTAGAGTTAGAAACTTACAGAGTATTGGTAGAGTCCTACGTAAAGGCAAAGATAAAGTGAGTGCAAAACTTTATGATATTGCAGATGACTTTACTATTGGTTCAAGAAAGAATTACACATTAAATCATTTTATTGAACGTGTGAAAATATATGTTTCAGAACAGTTCAATTATGACATATTTACTATTGATATAAAAGATTAAAGGAGAGTATATGATTGAAGAAGATTTTTATGCCACAATCAAACTTAAATGTGGTGATGAAATATTTGCTAAAGTAGCAGCATCTGAAGAGGAAGATAGAACAATGTTACTTCTGTCTAATCCAATACAAGTTCAAGCTATTAAATCAAGAGGAACAATTACTGGGTATAAATTTGAACCATGGCTTAAGACTTCTCATGAAGACTTATTCATAATCAATATTGAAGACGTACTTACGATGTCTGAATCAGAAAATATTGAAATGATTATGAATTATCAAGACTATGTGAGAAAAGCTAATCAAGGTAACTTCTCTAAGTTGGATAGAAAGATGGGTTACTTAGGTAATGTGAGAGATACAAAAGAGGTACTAGAGAAGTTATACAAGTCCTCTTAAAGAACTTAAAGTATCCTTATCTTCCGGGACAAGCCCATTCTACATAGCATTTGATACCTTGTCAACTTTTGGTAACAGTGGTATAATAAAGACATTAAAAAGAACATTATGCCCAAACCTAAAAGTGCTGAACATTACGTAAATAATAAAGAGTTTTTGAATGCTCTGGAGAATTACTTTGCTCAGGTTGAGAAAGCAAAACTGAATGATAAACCAAAGCCACAGATTCCTAGGTATATTGGTGAATGTTTCTTGAAAATTGCAAACCATCTATCATATAAACCTAACTTTGTAAACTACATGTTCAAAGATGATATGATTTGTGATGGTATTGAAAACTGTGTGAGATATATTCATAATTTCAATCCAGAGAAATCAAAGAACCCATTTGCATATTTTACTCAAATTATCTACTATGCATTCCTGAGAAGAATTTCTCAAGAGAAGAAACAACTTGAAATCAAAAATAAAATTCTTGAGAGAACTGACTTCGATGAAGTCTTTGATGCCAATGAACTTGACAGTGGAAACTATTCTGACTATAACAGTATCAAAGATGCAGTACATCAAAAACTGAGAGGTAACTAATGGAAGAAATATTGAAAACCTATCATTTAAGAGTTAAGTTTCTTGATGATTTACGTCATGGACAATTCATTACTGCAACATCTGAAGAGGAAGCAATTAAATTATTCCTTGATGAGTATGTCTACATTTCGTCGGAGAGGGAAAAAGTATGAATGGAAAACTTGACCCTGAAGAAAATGTTATGGATGAAACTTTAATTTCCAAAAGAAAGGCAATCGCAGTTTGTAATCAAGGAGTAAGTGAAAAACTTCGTGATTTAATCTCTGAACTTGGGTGGGATTGTTATGATGATGTCACTGTAGAAATCGGTGGTACTTCTGTATCTGGTATTGATGTTGGTGAAGAATATAATAAGAAGTGGCAATCACCTTTAGGTACTCGCAAGTATAATAAAGATGCATTCATCATTATTAAAAATCAATCACGTAGAGATCTGAATAAATCACAACCTTTTCCTGAAGGAGAATTCAAACCTCATCATCCTCATACACCAAAGAAATGAAGATTGGTATAATCACAGACACGCATTACGGAGCCCGTAAGGGTTCTAAACTCTTCCATGATTACTTTGAAGAGTTTTATCAAGATGTATTCTTTCCCACATTAGATAAAGAAGGAATTGATACTGTAATTCATATGGGTGATGCCTTTGATAGTCGCAGGGGTATTGAGTTTAAGTCACTGAAGTGGGCGAAGAGAGTTGTCTTTGATCCTCTCAAGAAAAAAAATATTAAGATGCATTTGATGGTTGGTAATCATGATGCATATTATAAAAATACCAATGATATCAATGCTGTTGATTTACTTCTAAAAGAATATGATAATGTTGAGGTTTATTCTTCTGCTACAGAAGTTTCTTTGGGTAGTCTCCCCGTTCTATTCATTCCTTGGATCAATGAACAGAATGAAAAAGAAACAAATAACATCATCTCCAAAACAAAATGTCCTGTCGCAATGGGACATCTCGAACTCAATGGTTTCAGAGTTAACAACCAAGTCGTCATGGACCACGGTCACGACAGTAGAGCCTTTAATAAGTTCAAAAAAGTATTTTCGGGACACTATCACACTCGATCCGACAATGGGACCGTTTATTATCTCGGTAATCCCTATGAAATGTTCTGGAGTGATGTCAAAGACCCCAGAGGTTTCACTATTTTTGATACAGAGACCCTGGAACACACGTATGTAGATAATCCTTATAGACTTTTCTATAACATCTATTATGAAGACACAGATTATCAAACATTCAATACTACTGAATATCAAGACAAGATTGTCAAAGTGATTGTAAGAAAGAAAACTGACATCAAGAAGTTTGAAAAGTTCATTGACAAACTTTATACAACAGGTGTTGCAGACTTAAAAATTGTTGAAAATTTTCAACTTATTGAACCTGAAAATTTTGAAACCGAAGAATCTGAAGATACCATGTCAATCTTGAATCGTTATATTGAGGAGTCTGAAATTGAGTTAAATAAGACAGTAATTCAGTCTCTCATTAAAGAAATATATCAAGAGGCGTGTGAGGTGGTCTAGTGTTTATTATTACAGTTGCTGGTAAAGAAAAAGAAGGTGCATACTCTGTAATTGATGATGATGGAGAACAAGTTCTCTATATCTTCATAGAGGAGGATGATGCAGAACGTTATTCTATGCAACTTGAAGAACTTGACTATCCTGAGATGAATGTGTTAGAAGTAGAAGACGAGATAATAATAAAAACTTGTGAAATGCATGATCACAGATATACTGTGATTACATCTGATGACATTGTGATTCCACCTGACGAACAATATGATTACCTTTAAGAAGATTTCCTGGTCTAATTTTTTATCCACTGGTCAACATCCGACAACAGTTAATCTCGATCAAAACCAAACAACATTAATTGTTGGTTCTAATGGTGCAGGTAAGTCAACCATCTTGGATGCACTTACCTTTGTTCTGTACGGTAAGTCTTTTCGTAAGATTAATAAGGCACAACTGATTAATTCTACAAACGAAAAAGGTTGTCTCGTAGAAATTGAATTTGATTTGAATTCTACTCGGTGGAAAATTCAACGTGGAATCAAACCAAACATTTTCAAGATTCATCGTAATGATGAAGAACTTGACCAATCACATTCTTCCAATGATCAACAGAAGTGGTTGGAGCAAAATGTTCTGAAGATGAACTATAAATCATTTACACAGATTGTCATTCTAGGATCATCAACTTTTGTTCCTTTTATGCAACTTCCAGTATCCTCACGTAGAGAAGTTGTAGAAGATCTATTGGACATCAAGATCTTCTCTTCGATGAATGATGTCATCAAAGGGAAGATTAGAAGTATTCGTGAAGAAGTCAAGACTCTAGACCTGAAGAAAGAAAGTCTGATGGATAAGGTTGAGATGCAGAAAAACTTTATCGATAAGATTGAAAGTCAAAGTAAAGAAGATGTTGATTCAAAGAATCAAAAGATAGATTCTCTCAATAAAGAAGTAGAAAAGTGTTTCTCTGAGAGTATGGAGAAAGAAGATATACTTTCTAAACTTAAAGAACAACTCACCGAATTTGAAAATGCTCAAGAAAGATTGAGAGAGTATGGAAGTATCAAAGGTAAATTGTCTCAAAGAATACAAACTCTTGTAAAAGAACATAAATTTTTTAATGATAATACGGTTTGTCCCACCTGTGATCAGAATATTGAAGAGTCTTTTAGGGTAAATAGAATTAGTGATTCCCAAAATAAAGCAGAAGAGCTCCGAGAGGGTTTTGAAAAACTGCAATCGGCTATTAAAAATGAAGAATTGAGGGAATCACAATTTAAATCATTGTCCAATCAAATTACTAAAACACTTAATGATATTTCTTCTTTCAATGTACAGATCACTGGTTATCAAAAACAGATCAGAGGACTTGAATCTGAAATTCAAACTATTACCAGTCAAGTCGAGAACCGAAATATTGAACATAAGAAGTTAGAAGAATTGCGTGATAATCTGAATAAGACTTATGATGATCTAGTAAAGAGTAAAGATAAAATTTCCTATTACGATTTCATCTACAGTCTTCTAAAAGATGGTGGAGTGAAAGCAAAGATTATCAATAAGTACTTACCACTCATCAATCAACAAGTCAATAAGTATCTTCAGTTGATGGACTTTTACATCAACTTTACTTTAGATAATGAATTCAACGAGACTGTTGAATCTCCAATACATGAAGACTTTTCTTATTCATCTTTTAGTGAAGGTGAGAAGATGAGAATTGATCTTGCACTTCTATTCACATGGAGAGAAATTGCAAGAGTTAAAAACTCGGTTAATACAAATCTTTTGATTATGGATGAGGTTTTTGATAGTTCATTGGATGGTTTTGGAACTGACGAGTTTCTCAAAATTATTCGATATATTATCAAAGATGCAAATATATTTGTTATCAGTCATAAGTCCGGTATGGAAGATAGATTTGATGAGGTAGTTAAGTTTGAAAAACATAAAGGTTTCTCAAGAAAAGTTTAGTTATATTAAAAATACACAAATGTTAGTGAATTAACACAAACAATACTATATAATATGTGAATGGAGTTGATTATGAAAAATCTGATCTCACATAATGAATTAGCATCTTGGGAGTGGGATGAAAAGTCTTCAGTTGATGAAAAATACGATCAAGTATCCGAATACTTCCAATGCATTTCAGATTGTGGTATTATTGATAGTACAGCCAGGAGGTTCTGCAGACACGTCCTAACAGAAAACTGATTACTTTATAAAATTAAGGAGAACATTACCGAAGTCCCCAGGCCTAAAAACCTGGGGATTGGTGTATGTGCCAATATATAAAGTGTCTCACCATACTCCCCACAGGTCTCAAGAGGTTGTATCATAGCTTTATTGAGACAAACACCATGATCAATTACGAAATCAAATCCCACCTTGCAAAACTTCTTGCCACAGAAAATATGGTGGTTGAGAATCGTAATGTGGATACTGCTCAGTTCGATGTAGAGAAAAGAATTCTGACACTTCCAATGTGGAAGAGAGCATCCAATGTTGTTTACGATATGTTGGTTGGACATGAGGTAGGACACGCATTGTTCACACCTAATGACTGGAGTTGGGAAGATCGTGTGCCTAAACAGTTTGTCAACGTGGTAGAAGATGCGCGTATTGAGAAACTGATGAAACGTAGATATCCAGGTCTTTCTAAAAGTTTCTATAAAGGTTATGAGGAACTTTCAGAAAATGATTTCTTTGCTTTGAAAGAGGCAAATATTGATGATATGAATCTTGCCGATCGTGCAAATCTTTATTTCAAGATTGGCAACTTCATTGATATTCCTTTCACTTCCAAAGAGAAAGAAATTCTGACTATGATGTCTGAAACTGAAACATTTGCTGATGCAGTAATGGTTGCAGAAGAACTTTACAAGTATTGTAAAGGAGAAAACAAAGAAAAAATTGAGAACATTTCTCTTCCCAATCCTAATGGTGGGACACAATCTTCAGAAGAAGATAATGAGGAGAGTAAGGAATCTGTAGATACTGATGAAACTTCTAATTCAATTGAAGGATCTCAAAGTGCAGGTGAAGGTGAGAGGGATAATAATCCTAATACCAATGATACTGTTGAAGAAGAACCTAAAGTTCAGACTGACTCTATGTTTGAGGAAGGTACTGCAGAATTCAATGGGAATCTTGAAAGTGGTCGTGGTACCAACTATCTTGAGATTCCAAAAATTGATACTGATAAAGTTATTATTTCTAACAAAAGAATTCATAAAGAGTTAGAGGAGTATTGGACTGATTGCTCTACACCTAAAGAATACTTTTGTGTATATCGTAAACAAAATAGAGTCTCTCCTCCAAAGGATTTCTCTGGACCTGATAGTGAATTTGCAAAATTCAAGAAGTCTTCTAACAAGGAAGTAAACTATCTTGTCAAGGAGTTTGAATGTAAAAAATCAGCTGATGCATATTCTCGTTCTTTCACTTCAAAGACTGGAACTCTTGATTGCACCAAACTTCATACCTACAAGTACAATGAGGATCTGTTCAAGAAGGTAAATGTGATTCCTAATGGTAAGAATCATGGTCTGATCTTTATTCTTGATTGGTCTGGATCAATGTCTACTTGCCTGACAGAGACTATCAAACAATTGTATAATCTCATCTGGTTCTGCAGTAAGGTAAACATTCCGTTTGATGTTTATGCATTCACCAACAATTATATTCATGAATTAAGAGAATCATACAAAGAGAGCACCATTCAGGAAGTCAAAGAATATGACTTCATTGTTCAACCAGATTTCAATCTTCTTCACTTCTTCAGTAGTGATGTAAGTAGAAGAGATTTGGATAGACACATGAATTCTGTGTGGCGTCTTGTTGCGAGTTTATGTACATGGGTGGAATACTCCACTCCTAATGGTTACAATTTGTCAGGAACACCTTTGAATGAAACCATCATTTGTCTTCATGATATTATTCCACAATTCAAGAAGAAATATGCAGTACAAAAAGTGAATGTTGTCATCCTTACAGATGGTGAATCAAATGCTCTACCTTACTACAAGCACTGGGATTACAATGGTAAAGAGAATATTGGGGCTAATCGTACTTATAGCGGTGACTATGTTCGTAACAGAAAGACAGGACACACTTATAAAGTAGATTATGAGTACTACAAATTTACTGAACTTCTTTTGAAAGATCTGAAACAGGTACATCCTGATGTTAATACTATTGGAATTCGTATTAGTGCACCTGGAGACTTCAAGTCCTTTATCCGTAAGTATGATAAGAATCTGACTGAAGAATCATATAAGAAGATGAGAAAAGAGAAGTCTGTAGCAATCAAGACCAGTGGATATACTTCTTATTTTGGTATCCTTTCTACCGCTCTTGATAATCAAACTGACTTTGATGTTGAGGAAGGTGCATCTAAGAGTAAGATCAAAGCAGCATTTGTTAAAAATCTTAACTCTAAGTCACTAAATAAAAAGGTACTGAGCCAGTTTGTAGACATCATCAGTTGAGCCAATCCTAGAACTGTCACAGCCATCCCACCATAGGGGTGGTTTTGTCCTATTATAGCTTTGTTGAACACACACCACATTATGACACTTTCTACTGAATTCGTTGTTTCTTCACTACAGGGTCTTTACGGAGATAGTATTACCACCGCAGACATCAAAGCTTGGTGTGCGATGAATGGTTCTAATTATCAGACTGTTACTAAAAGACTTGATGATTACAAAGTTGGTCGTGGAAAGTGGAACCTGACTGTCAGTGAGAAATTGGAACAAACCTATCAGGCACCTGCTGCAATTCCTTCTATCGAACAAGATCTTATCCCACAGAAAGATGATAACTTCGTCAGCTTTGGTAACTTCTCAGATATTAAAAAGATTATTAAGTCCAATCTATTCTACCCTGCGTTCATTACAGGTCTCTCTGGTAACGGCAAAACGTTTCTTGTTGAACAAGCTTGTTCTCAACTCAAGAGGGAGTTGATTCGTGTCAACATCACCATTGAGACTGATGAAGATGATCTTATTGGTGGTTTTCGTCTTGTTAATGGTGAGACTGTTTGGCATAATGGTCCTGTCATCGAGGCTTTGGAAAGGGGAGCTATTCTCCTTCTAGATGAAGTTGACCTTGCGTCAAATAAGATTCTTTGTCTTCAGTCGATTCTTGAAGGTAAGGGTGTCTTCCTGAAGAAGATCGGTAAATATGTAACACCTAAGGAGGGATTCAATGTTATTGCAACTGCAAATACTAAGGGTAAAGGCAGTGATGACGGTCGCTTTATTGGAACTAACGTTCTCAATGAAGCCTTCCTCGAACGTTTCTGTGTGACCTTTGAACAGTCTTATCCGACTCCTTCAACTGAAGCAAAAATTCTTTCACGTCTTTGTGATGATGATAAGTTTGTGACTCATCTTGTTGACTGGGCAGACATCATTCGTAAGACTTTCTACGATGGTGGTATTGATGAGGTAATTTCTACTCGTCGTTTGGTTCACATTGTGAATGCATATAAGATCTTTGATAACAAGTCAAAGGCAATTGATGTTTGCACAGCAAGATTTGATGATGAGACTAAGACTGCATTCCTTGAACTCTATGACAAGGTTGATGCTGACTTTGAGATCGTTGACAAAAAGGAGGAAGTCTGATATAATGAATGCGTGGTCCCTTTTATACGATTATATGAGTGATTCTGAATGGGTTAAAGAAAAGGGGGGTTATGAATATACCCCCCTAATAGATGGAGATGTGATTTTGAGCAGTACAGAACCTGACATTATTGACCTCAATATTGATAACAATAATGGTTTTTGGAAATATGATGAGGATGTAATTCTAAAAGAGATCAGAGAATATTTGAGTGGTACATATAGTGCACATTATGCAGGTGAGCATGGTAAAACACAAACACTCGATCTGATTGATAGTATTGGTGATGCAGAAGCATTCTGTCGTTCAAATGCTATAAAGTACCTTTCGAGATTTGGTAAGAAGGCTGGTAAGTCAAAACTTGACATCCTTAAGGCAATTCACTATTGTATTCTCCTATATCATTTTTCTGGTATTAACAAGCAACCAAAAGGTAATTACGAAACTTTCTAAATTATGAAACTGTCTGAATCCACTGTATCTCTCCTGAAGAACTTCTCTTCTATCAATCAATCTATTCTCTTCAAAGAAGGTCAGAAACTCCGAAGCATTTCGGTTATGAAAAACATTCTGGTTGAGGCCAATATTGCTGAAGAGTTTCCCAAAGATTTTGGTATCTACGATCTGAACCAATTCTTGAACGGTCTTTCACTTCACTCTTCTCCAGATCTTGATTTTGATAATGAGCAGTATGTTGTTATCAAAGAAGGTCGTTCACGTTCGAAGTATTTCTTTGCAGATCCTTCTGTGATTGTTGCTCCTCCAGAAAAGGATATTACTCTTCCTACCGAAGATGTTTGTTTCCAACTGACAAGTCAACAACTGGAAAAACTAAAGAAGGCTGCATCGGTATTTCAACTTCCAGATATTTCTGTGATTGGTGATGCTGGTGTTGTAAAACTGGTTGCACGTGACAAGAAGAATGACACATCAAACGACTATGAAATTATCGTTGGTGAGACTGATCTTGAGTTTGTATTTAACTTCAAAGAAGAGAATTTGAAGATTATTCCTGGTAATTATGATGTCGTAGTGTCTGAGAAACTTCTGTCTTGCTTCAGTAATCAAAACGTTGAAGTCAAGTATTGGATTGCACTTGAACCCGATTCAACTTTTGGATCATGACAGACTGGAAAGAAAAGTTCAATGAACTCACTGATAGTGAACTGAATAAGGTTGCTGTCCTCAGAGTTATGGAATGTACGAATGGAATCATTCAGCATTCATTCCGTGATAAAACTGAGGATGCATATCCTGTTGAAGTCACTCGTGCAACAATGAAGTTCAGTATGTCTTGCATGAAGAAAATGCAAATCCCACTCAAGGATGAAACAATTTCCTTCAAACCAAAGACAGAGGAACTTCTTCGTAGGGCTAGAGAACTTTATGTGAGTGGTGTAAAAAATAATAATGATGAAGACTTTGAGGAGTTTATGGAAATCTCAAAGGCCACAGCACAAGTATGTGGTATGCAGAGACTTCTGGATGCTAAGAAGATTCTTGAAGAAAACGTTGACGTTTTTCCTCCAGGTTCGTTAGACTTTGGTGTGGCGTATCTCATGAGGTTCTTCAGTGAAGATTATTTGAATGACTTTTTTATGAGTTCTCCAAATCACTAAGTATCTTATCTTTTTATTATGAATATTTTTGTGACAGATTTCAGTCCATATAAATCTGCAAAAGCCTTACCTGACAAACACATCGTCAAGATGCCCCTAGAGACCTGTCAGATGCTTGCTATCGTATGCTCTGACAAATGGGGTCATGGTTTTGGCACTCTTCCTAAAGCAGACGGGACTCCCTATGCTACTGAGAAGGGTGCCTTTCGTAATCACCCCTGTACCATCTGGGCAAACGATTTCGTGATGAACTGGAACTGGTTACTTGCTCACGGGTTTGCTCTGTGTGAGGAGTACGCAGCCCGTTACGGGAAGGTCCATACATGCTTCCATACCCTCTGTGCAGCACGTGAGATTCTCCCCACAGGAGACCCCACAGGACGTTCGGGGAAGGGTCCTAAACCCTTTGTGTTCGCTGGACCTGATGAATTCAAGTACAATAATGATGTGGATATTTACACAAAATATAAGATGTATATAGCATCTAAATCATGGGTGAAGGATAATTATGTTAGACTTCCTCATCGCAAACCTGATTGGATTTGATAATGAGTCGTAATGAATTTGTCTGGGTTGAATCTTACCGACCACAGACTATTGAGGATTGTATTCTCCCTGACGGGATTAAGACTACATTCAAAAAATTTGTAGAGAAGGGTGAAGTGCCCAACCTTCT
>Ga0213859_10000806_pt1 | contig 14230 bp, 20 predicted proteins | sample PICome_2_FD_160133 | JGI IMG/M metagenome (GOLD analysis project Ga0213859, IMG submission 160133) | Coastal seawater microbial communities near Pivers Island, North Carolina, United States - PICO304 | ecosystem: Environmental > Aquatic > Marine > Coastal | place: USA: North Carolina... | reverse complement strand
ATGGGCAAATACCTCGTGATAAAAACGGTGTTCCTAAGAAAAAATCTAAGAAAAACAGTGACGGAACAGTAGTAAATGCACTAGATGCTAATGATAGTTTCTTTGGCGGCAAAGTAGCAAAAAGATAAATACTTGCAAGGAATAATACTATGAAAGAAAAACAGTTATTAGAAAAAGGTTTAGCTGATCTAGCTTATAAAGCTGAAGCAGATCATGAAGTACAAATGGCTCGTGCAGAGCTTTATAAAGTTGCAAAATATGCAATTAAATTACATGACATGTTAAAAGGTGTTTCTGAGCAAGAAGGTTTAGAAGGCTGGGTTCAAGCAAAAATTACAAAAGCCGCCGATTATATGGCTTCTGTTTATCATCATATGGATTATGAGAACGCATTTGAAGCAGTAAAAGAAGCCAAAAAGAAAGAAGTTAAAGAAGGCGGCGTTGGAAATCTAAAAATTGAGATGGAAGACGATGCGGCACAAATGAGCAAAGAAGAATTCATCAAAACACATGGCGAAAAATATGCTCACATTTGGGACAGAGTTCAAGGACAGATGTCAGGTGATCCTAAATATGATGAAAGTCGTGTTAATAAAAACTCAATAGATCCTTACAAAGAATCACTTGCCGCTAAATTAGAGTCAAAAAAAAAGACTTTTGAACTAGACAAGAAAACAATCAAGCAAGCCCACAAGACGGCAGACAAAATCAAAGACAAGCCCAAAGCAAAAAAGTCAATAGGTAAATGGGCTAAAGAGAAAGGAATGGATCCAGAAGGCGCTATCTACGCGATTGCTACTAACATGGCAAAGAAGAAGTAGATGGCTTTTTTAGTCCATAACCTTCCAGTAATTCCAGTATACGTTAAAAAAGAATATCTCTATGATTTAGAAAAAGGTCATGGAGAGCTTACACCTGGCTATTGGATTACTGTTAAAAGTACAATGGGCAAAGCACTATATTTTGAAACACTACTAACTGACTATGGTGCATTATTTGACAAACTTCCTATAAGTGCATTTGTCTGGAAAGAAGACTATGACAAAGAAAATCAACTGCCACTAGATCATCTACAAATATGGGATTGTTTTGATTATGATATAACAGTTATCAAAAAAAGCATGTTAGCAGATTGTGAGTTCTTTGGTAAAGATAAACGTATGCACAAAGGTGAATATCTATTCACAATAGACAACGCACACAGAGATAAAGGTGTACTAGACACAAACTTTTCTGAAGAAGATCCTGAACACAAATCATTTAATATAATAAAATTAAACAACGGACAATTTGCCGCACAACCAAACAACAGAGTAATATTTACTGACCAGAGCCTAGTTCATCCTGAACGAAAAATGCCTGACTTTAAGGTATGCACACAAAATTACACAGTAGAAAATACACCAAAATGGAGTGTAGGACACACAGACGAATGGGCATACAAAACACTGGACGAAGAAGATGAGTCAGTATGAAGATAGTGCAGAAGATTTTGTATGGAAAAACATTGATCCGAACGACATTTGGGTTTTAGATAAACTTATACTTTCGAGAAAATTAGGTTATAATTGCGGTCCAGTAGGCTTAGATGTGCCTCACCCAGGAAATTATATAGTCCGGCCTTGTGTCAATATGTTAGGCTTAGGATTAGGAACGCAAACAGTTTACATAGAAAAAGAAACTATGCATCTACCAGTAGGACACTTCTGGTGTGAAATATTTGAAGGTAGACACCTAAGTGTAGATTATTACTACGGCATTCAGAGACTTTGTGTAGAAGGTTTTAAAAGTCCTAATACTTTTACAAAATGGGATAAATGGATTAAGACTCAAGATGTTGTTCCTTATCCAAGTATACTTGCACAATTTATTGATATGCCTACTATAAATTGTGAATTTATAGACGGAAAACTTATTGAAGTACACCTTAGACACAATGAAGATTTTGATAATAATATTATTGAATTTATACCTGTATGGGAAGGCCAAGATACTACTGCACCTGATGGTTACAGATACATAGATTATCCCGAAGTACACGGAAGAATAGGAGCTTTTGTAAAATAATGTGGCTATCTCAAGGAAACTTAAATTTTAATCATCATAAATTTCATGATGTAATATGGAATTTAAGTAAAATAAGAATAGATACAGGCTATAATAGATATTATGTATTCCATAAGTTACTATACGAAAATATAAAACATGCTATAAGTATTGTTTCTGTAGGTAAACACTTCGAAATAAACCCTGGTAAGAATAGATTTATAGCGGCCTATTTTAAACAACAACCAATTCTTCCTGCAATAGTCTATCATACACCAAAAGAGCTTGATTGGTTAGATAATCAAGATTATATACCACACAATATAGAAGACTATAATATAGCAATTAATACATTCGATCACGAAAAAAAAATTATGTTTATTCGTAATGATTGGTTCGATACAGGCAAAGATTTCAAGTTAGAGTCTAAAATATTTTGGCAGGAAAAAATGAACAAATGGGGTACAATACAATGGTACCAACACGGTAAATTGGTATTTGAGTGTAAATCAAAAAATGAAAAAATAACAACAATAGATCTCAAACATGAAATGGGAATATGGGAAAGTATTTGTTATCTCTCTGGCATAGAAAACTACCGAAAACTAGATTATTTTACCAAAATAGATTGACTTTATTAATATTTTACTCTATAATACAAACTTAAACATTAAGTGTGAGTATTATGAAATATATTTTAGTCTTAGCTACATTTTTACTATCTGCTTGTAGTGTAAACACAAGCAATTTTCCTATTAACACAAGTAATAAAACATTTGCAGAGCCTATGGTATTTGCTGAGGACTTTTTTGTTGACGAAGTAAAAAGTTGTGGTGCTAGTAATGTTAATCAAGAAAATTTAGATTTCATACAAGGACTAATTGGAATACAACCGGATCAGTTGTACAATAGTAATTCACTCACGGTGAAGTGGAATTATATAGGTGACAGAGTATTACGTACTTTAGATATGTCATATACTGTTGCAAGTGAAAAAAATAACGACGATGCACAAAAAATACTTGCAATTATTGAAAAAGCGGCTGACACACAATTATTTTATGATTGGGAAAACTGGAATGACGTAGCAGGAAAAAGTTGTTGGAGAGGACCTGATGGGAAATGTGCGTATCATCATCCTGAATTTGCAACACAGTTTATAACAGGAATGTTAATTAGTGCTATTGTATTAGAAGAATATATAACTCCTGCTCAGAAAGAAAAATTTAACACATACTTTGATAAAATGTACAAAAGGTTTATAGCACCTCAGGCATTTAATAATTGGAGTACAGGATTTTATGCAGGGGCTAATGGAGGCATAGGCAATTTAGCATATGCAAGATGGACTAGAGACACATGGTTGTTTAATAAAGAAATAACCTATCGTAAACACATTATAAAGAAACACTTTAAAAGTGACGGATGGATAGAAAACAATAGTTGGCGTGGTAATAGAGACTATTGGTATCATACACTAGGTTTAGATACTGTTCTTGGATATATGATTATTGCTAGATCTAACGGTATAGATCTATTCAATGATAAACAGATATCATCTAGAATATCAGCAAGTATCGACAAAACAGTTTTAGGTAACCAAAGTTTAGAAAAGTTTAGCGAAAAGGGATATAAAGGAAAAAATCATATAACTGGATCTAAAGACGCTAGACCACACATGCATCAAGAAGCAACTAATTTAGTTCAAATAGTGAACAATGAGTATGGAGTAAGTATACAACCAAGAAATGATCACTTTAGACGTCAAAACGGACAGGAAAATGTTAATGTCCATGTAGGGTTTAATGCAAGTTGTTATTATTCTTCAAAATAATTGTTGACTTTTGTTCTAAGTTGTTGTATAATATAGATAACATTAAGGAGAAATCATGAGCGATAGAGTATATGGTCCTGACGAAAAAGCAAAACTTGAAAGACTAGTAAACGAAGGTGTTACAGTATTACAAGAAGTAGAAGACTTACAAGCAGGCCTAAAAGAAACTGTCAAGGCAGTAGCAGAAGAGCTTGATATCAAGCCTAGTATGATTAATAAGGCAATTAAAATTGCACAGAAAGGTGATTGGTCAAGAGTTGCAGAAGAGTTTGACGACTTAGAAACACTTGTTGTTACCGTTGGTAAGGACAAGTAATTGCAAAAAATAAAAGACTTTTGGTCAAACAGTTATAGAAGTGACAGAACTGCATTTGCATTTGAGCTTGTTAGTTTTATTTTTACTGTTGGTGCAAGCATGACACTTGCAATCAGTGCAAGAGATCCTAATATGATGATAGTATACCCAGGATTTTTTGTAGGCAGTGTTACACAATGTTACGCATCATATCGTAGAGGTGCGGCTTGGGTGATGTTACTAACATTTTATTTTGCCTGTGTAAATATTTTTGGATTCGGAGTTGCGGCACAATGGTGGTAAAACCTTATCAATGGCTGGCATGGTTTAGTACAGCATGTCTACTAGTTGCCGCGACAATGGCCGCATTTAATATATACCCGTGGTACATTTTTGCTTTTATTGTAAGTAACAGTTTATGGGTTTTAATTGGCGTGCTATGGAAAGAAAAAAGTTTAATTGTATTAAATGCAGGACTAACCGTAATTTATGTAGCAGGACTAGTATTAAATGGTTAAAACCTTAGGACAACGTAATACAAAAGTAAATGACACAGTATCAACACTATTTGTTGATTATCCTTGTCCTGTACGGCATGGTCACTTAGGACGAACAAAACAAGACGACAAAGTAATTATAGATTATTTTAAAAAGTATAAAGCAGATAATCCAGATTATGAACCTAGTAATTTATCAGGCTGGCGTACAACTTGGAATGCACATATCGATCACGAACAAATTTTAAGCGGTTTAATGATGGATATTCTGCAATGGCACAATGCTAACGTTTCACACCCTCGTAATGATTATGTGCCAGACTTTATCAAACAACAGCAAGATTTTGATTTAGATGCAGAAGTTTGGTATACAGAATATGACAAGGGCGACTATGCAGACGAACATCACCATGGCACTGTGAGTAGAACAAGTTTTGTTTATTATTTAGATTGTGAGCATGATGGTAGTCCGTTAACATTCGTTAAAAAAGCAACACCAATGTATGGTGCTTTTCCAAAGACTGTTGAATTGTTTAATCTAAATACATATCCAGGAATGATTGTTTTCTTTCCTAGCTTTTTACATCATCGTGTGGATCCTACCAGATCTAAGAGGTATGTATTGGCAGGAAACATAAATGATATTATATATAAGACGCCAGACGCTTAAAAGCAGGCATGTAGACGGTACGTTGGCCACAAGCAACGAGGAGACATATGAGTTACGTAGACGCAATATTTGATCGCGATTCTGATATCATTCGAGTCGTAGAACGCAAAGATGGTAAAAGACATTACCATGAATATCCAGTAAAATACACTTTCTATTACAAAGATCCTAGAGGTAAACACAAGAGTGTGTATGGTGATCCTCTAACACGCATTGTATGTAAGAATACAAAAGACTTTCGAAAAGAAGTAGCAATCAACAAAGGCAAAGAACTTTTTGAAAGTGACATCAATCCAATCTTTCAATGTCTAAGTGAGAACTATCTTAATCAAGACGCTCCTAAACTAAACATTGCATTTTTCGATATTGAGACGGACTTTGATCCGGAACGAGGCTTTGCTGATCCTAGTGATCCATTTATGCCAATTACATCTATCTCTGTATACTTACAGTGGATGGAAACAATGGTATGTTTAGCAGTTCCTCCTAAAACACTTACAATGGAGCAAGCCAAGAAAGAACTTGAAGGCATTGACAATGTGATGCTGTTTGAAAAAGAAGGTGAAATGATTGACACTTTCTTAACACTAATTGAAGACGCAGATATTTTGTCAGGTTGGAACAGTGAAGGTTATGATATTCCGTATACTGTAAACAGAACTAGCCGTGTACTAAGCAAAGATGACACACGTAGATTCTGCTTGTGGGGACAACTTCCTAAGAAGCGTGAATATGAAAAGTACGGGAAATCAGCTGAAACCTATGACCTAGTAGGCAGAGTGCATTTAGATAGTTTGGAATTATATCGTAAATACACATATGAAGAAAGACACACATACAGGCTTGATGCCATTGGTGAGATCGAAGTTGGTGAAAACAAAGTCCCTTATGAAGGTACTTTGGACCAGTTGTACAACAATGACTTTAGAAAGTTCATCGAATACAACATACAAGATACCGCACTACTGGACAAGCTGGACAAAAAACTAAGATTTATTGATCTTAGTAATGAACTTGCACACGCAAATACTGTTTTGCTACAGACCACAATGGGTGCTGTTGCAGTTACAGAACAAGCAATCGTAAACGAAGCACATCACAGAGGACTACAAGTTCCTAATCGTCCAAAGCGTGATGACGAAAATACAGCGGCCGCTGGTGCTTATGTTGCATTTCCTAAAAAAGGATTACACAAATGGATTGGATCAATGGACTTGAACAGTCTGTATCCTAGTGTGATTAGAGCATTGAATATGGCTCCAGAAACTATTGTAGGACAAATTCGACCAGAGATAAGTGAAGCAAGAGTCGAAGAAGATATGGGCCTTAAGAAAAAGAGCTTTGCAGGGTCTTGGGAAGGACGCTTTAGCACAGAAGAATACGAAGCAGTTATGGAAAAACGTAGAGATATTTCTTTAACAGTCGATTGGGAAAACGGACAAAGCGATGTACTAAGTGGTGCCGAAATTTACAAACTTATTTTTGACAGTAACCGACCTTGGATGTTAAGCTCAAATGGTACAATTTTTACTAATGAGTTTGAAGGTGTTATTCCTGGTATTTTAAAACGTTGGTATGCTGAACGTAAAGATCTACAAAAGATGTTAAAGAAGGCAAAAGATGCAGGCAACGAAGCAGAGATTGTATTTTGGGATAAAAGACAACTTGTTAAAAAGATTAACTTGAACAGTTTGTATGGTGCTATTCTAAACCCAGGCTGTAGGTTCTTTGATAAACGCATAGGTCAGTCAACTACACTTACTGGTAGAACTATTGTTAAGCATATGAGTGCCGAAGTAAACAAGGTTATTACAGGAACATATGACCATGTAGGTAAGAGTGTTATTTATGGTGATACAGACTCTGTGTACTTTAGTGCATATCCTATACTTGAAGAACAGATTAAAGCAGGACAAATACCTTGGACTAAAGAAAACGTAATTACATTGTATGATCAAGTTGCAGAAGAAGCAAACAGTACATTTACAAAGTTTATGGGTAAAGCATTTCATTGTCCGCCTAGTCGTGCAGAAGTTATTGCGGCAGGTAGAGAAATTGTTGCTGAGTCGGGTTTGTACATCACTAAGAAACGTTATGCGGCACTAGTGTATGATGTAGAAGGTTTCCGTTCAGATACAGAAGGCAAGCCAGGCAAAGTAAAAGCAATGGGTTTAGACTTGCGTAGATCAGACACTCCTGTGTTTATGCAAGAGTTTTTAAGCGAAATTCTACTTATGGTATTAACTGATAAGCCTCAAGAAGAAGTATTAAAACGTATTACAGAATTTAGAAAAGAGTTTTCAGAACGTCCAGGGTGGGAAAAAGGTTCACCCAAACGTGCAAACAAGATTGGACACTATCAGCGACTAGAGCAAAAGCAAGGCAAGGCAAATATGCCTGGGCATGTTCGAGCAAGTATTAACTGGAATACACTAAAACGTATGAACGGTGACAAGTATTCGCAAGAGATTGTAGACGGTATGAAGGTTATCGTTTGTAAGCTCAAGCAAAACCCACTAGGCTATACTAGTGTAGCATATCCTACAGATGAGCTACGCTTGCCTGATTGGTTTAAAGAATTGCCATTTGATGATGCGGCTATGGCAGAAACTATTATTGATAATAAGTTAGACAACTTAATCGGCGTGTTGGATTATCCATTAGAAGATACAAAACAACACAATACTTTTAACTCTTTATTTGATTTTGGGGGATAATATGAAATTTAAAAGCAATAGTATAGAAGGTAATGTTGTAAAGAATGACGAACGTTATATTGTAAAAGACAACACTACATTAAAAAATCTTGTTGTTAGTAGCACAAGATTAAATCCGCGAAAAAGTACAAGCGGACACAAACATGAAGGACAAGAAGAAGTCTATATGTTTCTAGAAGGTTATGGAACGATGGAACTAGATGATGTAACTTATAATGTTGAAGCAGGTGATACTGTACTAATTGAAGACGGTGTCTTTCATCGTGTACACGCAGGTAATGAAGAATTATATTTTGTTTGCGTATTTGATGGTAGGAGAGAACATTGAAAGTAGGTTTTACATGTAGTGCTTTTGATTTGTTACATGCAGGACATGTACAAATGTTACGGGAAGCAAAAGAACAATGCGATTATCTTATATGCGGATTACAAGTAGATCCTAGTATTGATAGGCCAGAGAAGAATAGACCTGTACAAACTATTGTTGAAAGATACACTCAACTAAAAGGACTTAGTTATGTAGATGAAATTATTCCTTACAGGACTGAAGAAGACCTTGAAGATATTCTAAGTATGTATCACATAAATGTGCGTATACTTGGAGAAGAATATAAGGATAAAACATTCACAGGCAGAGCAATATGTGCAAGTAGAGGAATAGAATTATATTATAATAAAAGAGATCATAGATTTAGCACCAGTGATCTTAGGAGTCGAGTTTGTGAATAGATTTATATTTGATGTTGATGGTACACTTACTCCTAGCAGAGGAGTAATTGATTCTAAGTTTAAAGAATTCTTTAATGACTTTTGTCGCAGTAATCCTGTATACCTAGTTACCGGTAGTGACAAACCTAAAACAGTAGAACAAATAGGTGAAGATACCTATAATCTTGCTCATACAGTTTATAACTGTTCTGGGAGCGATGTTTGGCAAGGTAATAAAAATATTCGTAAAAACAAATGGAGGCTAGATTCTATTACGCGAGCTTTTCTTTTATCACAACTAGAAGAAAGCAGTTTTCCTTTACGAACTGGATTACATATTGAAGAAAGAACAGGAATGGTTAACTTTAGTGTAGTAGGAAGAAATGCTACATTAGGTGAAAGAAAATTGTATGTCAAGCATGATAAAGAAAGAAATGAAAGAAATACCATAGCTGAAATTTTTAATTGGGAGTTTCCTGAACTAGTTGCAAGACCTGGAGGAGAAACAGGTATTGATATAAGTCCTAGAGGAAATGATAAAAGCCAAATACTTATAGATTTTAATCACGAAGAAAAAATTTACTTTTTTGGAGATAGAATGGACAAAGCAGGAAATGATTATCCATTAAAAAAAGCACTTTGGGATGATTACTACAACAATGAATGTATAGAAGTTACTGGCTGGCAAGATACTTGGGAGAAGTTAAAATGCATATAATGCTTACAGGTCATAGAGGATTTATAGGAAGCCATTTATTACAAAGACTGAGAAAACATCACAGTGTTGTTGGAATTGACTTGGAAGACGGCTGGGATAGAGATAAACTTAATAATTCTCAGGATCTTTTGACTTGTGATTTAAAAGAAGAATTTGATTTAATTATACACTTAGCAGGTAAAAGCGGAGTACGTGAAAGCATTAACGATCCTGCAGGATACTGGCGTAATAATGTAGAAGTAAGTAAACGCTTGTTTGAACGTTATCCTGATACTAGAGTGCTTTATGCAAGCTCTAGTAGCGCCTATGAGCCCGATTTGAACCCTTATGCGGCAAGTAAATTTTGTATGGAAGAAGCCGCAGAACGATATGTTAATAATTTAGGCATGCGTTTCCATACAGTATATTCTAGCACTCCGCGAAAAGGAATGTTTTTACAAAAACTTATAGACAAAGAACTAGAATATACAACAAACCATTACAGAGATTTTATACACATTGATGATTTATGTGATGCTATAGAACTTTGTATTAAAAGTAGGTATACAGGAACAATTGATATTGGTACAGGACATCCTTATAAGGTATCAGACTTTGCTCCAGATCTTCCTGTCCGCCTAAATACACCATATGAACGACAATGGACCTGTGCAAATATGGAAAAAATTAGAAGTTTGGGCTTTAAACCTAAATATTCTATAGAAAAATACTTGACATATGCGTCTAATGATAATATAATAAAACTTGAAATAGGAGAACCCACATGAAAGACATCTTACAAGACATCGTAGCACATACACATGCACTAGGATTTTTAAACTTAGTCAAAGTAACTAACGATGCAGATACAAGTATTGACTCAATGGCAGAAGATCGTTCTGTAATATTGAGTGCAAATACAAATAACCCAGTATCAGAATTTACTGGTACGTTTGGTATGCCAAACTTAGATAAACTTGCACTACACTTAAAGAATCCTGAATATCAAAAGGATGCAAAAATTGATGTAGTAAAAGCAGATCGTAACGGTGAAACTATCCCTACACATATTCACTTTGAAAATAGTGCAGGCGATTTCCAAAACGATTATCGCTTTATGAATCAAGCAATTATTGATGAAAAACTTAAAACAGTTAAATTCAAAGGTGCAACTTGGAACGTAACATTTAGTCCAAGTGTTGCAAGTATTGCACGTATGAAACTTATGAGTGCGGCACATTCAGAAGAGCCTACATTTAATGTAATGACTAAAGATAACAACTTAGTTTTTAGTTTTGGTGATGCAAGCACACACGCAGGTGAGTTTGTATTCCAACACAGTATCGAAGGAACACTTACACATACTTGGAGTTGGCCGGTAGCACAGGTACAGTCAATCTTAGGTTTAGATGGTGATAAAACTGTTAGCATTTCGGATCAAGGTGCTATGCAGATTACAGTAGACAGCGGTATGGTCAAGTATGATTATATCCTGCCAGCACAAAGCAAGTAATATGCAAGAAGCAGTAACAGCCGGTTCAATACTTGCAATTATTATAATTGGTGCAGTATGGATTGCAATGTCGGAGATGAAAAAATAGATGAACAGTGATTTAACTGCAACTCAAAAAGATTATGCAATATTCTTGCCCGCACTAAGTGGCTTTTATGCTACATTTGTAGGCAAGCAACGCAGAGAAGAATACGTGGATTACAATCGTATTCCCAAACATTTTACTAATGGTGTAGAAAGCATTAACTGGTTGAATAGAGATAAAACTTTATTTCAATATCAATGGAGTTTGTATTCCGCAGGACATGCTGAACTAGACATTAATAAAGATGCACCTAAAGAAGATATGGTTCGAGATAGAAATCGAGAAACAAGTTGGTTATTAGGTGATTCAGGTGGTTTCCAAATTGGTAAAGGTGTTTGGGAAGGTGATTGGAAAGATCCTAACTGTCCTAAAGCACAAAAGAAACGTGAGCAAGTACTTGCGTGGATGGATGCTTATATGGACTATGGTATGATCCTTGATATTCCGGCTTGGGTTGCACGTTCTCCTGCTGGACAAAAAGCAACTGGCATTAATAATTATCAAGACGCTGTTAACGCTACACGTATTAACAATGACTATTTTATGAACAATAGAAGTGGTGCTTGTAAGTTCTTAAATGTACTACAAGGTGAAAATCACGCTGACGCAGAAGATTGGTATCAGCAGATGAAAGACTACTGTGATCCTAAAGTATATCCTGACACACATTTTAATGGTTGGAGTATGGGTGGTCAGAATATGTGTGATGTTCATCTTGTGCTAAAAAGATTAGTAGCACTACGTTTTGACGGATTACTTGAAAAAGGCATACACGACTTTATGCACTTCTTGGGTACTTCAAAACTTGAATGGGCTACTCTACTAACAGACATACAACGTGCCGTAAGGAAATATCACAATGAAAACTTTACTATCACATTTGATTGTGCTTCGCCTTTCCTCGCAACCGCTAATGGACAGATCTACTGTGAACTTGAAACTCAAGACAGAACTAAGTGGGTGTATCGAATGGTTCCGAGCATCGATGATAAGGCACTTGCACAAGACACAACACCGTTTGGACAGGCTTTTGTAAGAGAAGGCAAACACAGTAGTTTCAAAGATTCACCAATAACGCAAGGATTAATGGCCAAAGATGTGTGCATCTATGCGCCAGGTGATCTAAATAAAATAGGCAAAGAAGGTAAAACTTCTTGGGATAGTTTTTCATACGCTATACAGATGGCACACAATGTTTGGAGTCACATAGATGCAGTACAAGAAGCCAACAGGCAATACGACAGCGGAACTTATCCAGCGATGCTTGTGGACGAGTCCTTTGACAGGTTATTTTTTAGAGATGTTGTTGAAGCAATATTCGCAACAGACAGCAGAGACGAAGCGAACGCTGTAATCGAAGAGTTTTCAAGATTCTGGATGTCAATTATTGGCACTAGAGGAGCAACAGGAAAGAAAACAGTAAACGCAAGCACACAGTTTGCTAATCTATTCGAGGAGGTATAAAAATGGCAACAGGACGTAAATCTAAAAATTCAAATAGATTAAAAAATATGCACGATTATCTGCATAATAAAGTTGAAGAAGTAGAAAAAGAACGCTTAAGAGATCGTTCTTATAATCACAAAATAAATCTTGTTGAATTAAAAAAACAAAAACTTGCTCTAAAGGATCAACTAAAAAATGAATAGAAATTACGAAACAGGTGAATCTGCAGATGTACGTTACTTTGTAGGCGTAGAAGTTGAAAAAACTCCTGCATATGGTATGCAAACTCTATTTATTGTAGGGTTTGAAAATCCTGATACTATTGTAGAAATGGCTGAAAAGAACAACTGTAAACACATTTTCTTTGGTGCTAATCATTCTTACAATCCTCATAAAACAGATGATTGGGAAGATTGGGAACAGATGATACAGCCTGTGCTTGATAAAGGATATCTTGTAAGCCTTGATATTCCGCTTGATGCTTGTAAAGAATTTCATGATGGAGCTCTTTGCGAATATGATAATTTTATCCCACAAATTCGTGTTCCATTGCCTTACACGAAACTTTGGAACTACAATACAATGGTTAAAATTGATGATGTAGATTTTAAGGCAACTAACCCAGGTGTTTGGTGTCATAGTTTGCACGATTTGATGGACAGAGAAAAGTTCACAGATTGGAGCAAATATGGTCTTGACAAACCCATTGAAAGGTAGTATATTATAATGACACAAGAACGTTACTATGAAGGTATGTTAAGAATGATGCGTGAAGAAGACAAAGTAAATTACATGCAGAATAAGGTAAATAGATCCATATGGGTAACTTTTCGTAAGGAGGGGATACACAAGTATCCGGCAGCAATAGATGATCCAAAATTGGCAACAGGTGGTTGGGATGACGTGTCGTTTCTTGGCTATCCTCATCGTCACATTTTTCATTTCAGGGTGCGTATCGAAGTGTTCCACGACGATAGGGATATCGAATTCATCCAATTCAAACGCTGGCTCGAAAGACTCTACTCAGGACAATCAAACTCTACAGGAACAGATAGTGAAGGAAGTACGGGAGCGAGCTCAACCGACAGTGAAGTGCTCCTTTTAGATTACAAATCGTGCGAGATGATCGCTGACGAATTGTATGAAAAGATTTCTGCAAAGTACCCAGGCCGCTTTGTTGAAATTGATGTCGCCGAAGATGGCGAAAATGGCTGTTCAATATTTTATCCAAATCCAAAAAGTGTATAAGGAATTTAAAATGGCAATCGAATTCAATCGTGAAGCTTATAATAAGGTATTTGCGGATCTTGAATCATTCAAAGATTTTTGCAGATTTGAAGGTTTTGTTTTTAACGAAAAGTGTTTGTATAAGAAAGGCGATACTGTTTGGGAACAATATCAACAGTTCCAAAAGACAGGCAGAGTTAAACCGCGTAATAACAAACGTAGGAATTTTAAAAAATGATTTATATTGTAGACATCGAAGCAGTTGACACACGCTATACTAAGCAATGGAAAGAACATCTTCCACAACAACTGCAACGAGCTACAAATCAGCAAGTAACTGTAATCAGCGGTGGAAATACTCCTCAGGCTACAACGCCCGGGGCTTTCCTCAACTTTGGTGGTACTAATGTTTACAAAAGTAAACAGTTAGAACAAATAGGAGAAATGTTCTGTGCAGGAACTATTAAAGACGGTGATTATTTTCTTTATACCGAT
>Ga0213859_10000804_pt1 | contig 14243 bp, 16 predicted proteins | sample PICome_2_FD_160133 | JGI IMG/M metagenome (GOLD analysis project Ga0213859, IMG submission 160133) | Coastal seawater microbial communities near Pivers Island, North Carolina, United States - PICO304 | ecosystem: Environmental > Aquatic > Marine > Coastal | place: USA: North Carolina... | reverse complement strand
ATTGATTTAAAAATCTATCTTTATTTTTTAGAAAAACTTTTTTGTCGTCTTTGATAATTCTCTTTACTCCATTCATTGCCCTCATTGCAACAAGTGAATTTTCGGAATAAAAGCATTGAAATAAATGCTCTACTTTTTTAGGATTTTTTTTAATAAAATCCACAACTTTTAAAGTTTCTCCAAGAGAATTTTGCTTACCTTTGCTTAGCTCAAGCTCGAAGTTCATTTTTCTTTTTTTTGTATAACTCTGTAGTAAACAAGAAATGCTACAAAAGCTAAGAAAGCTAATATATTTGTTAAATTAAAAGGATCTGGCATATCAGCCCAAACACCTGTTCCAAATGCTAAAAACCAAGTTATAACTGCAAGTAGAGGCCAGTTAATTTTCATAAAGGTAGCCTATCATGAATTTTTGCTCACCAATGGAATGCTTGCAAGTAGATCAGTTGGAATGTCATCTACTGACCCTTCATAATTACCATATGAACTTAAAAATTCTTCCTGAACTCCTTCATCAGGAAAAATGACATCAAAAATATTTGGATGATTAACAACATTTGAAGCTCCACCGCCTCTGTACTGTTCCGCTGACGGATTGATTTCTCTAATTCTTGATCCATTTGGACCATAGCCATCTTGAGACATTATAACTACTCCATAGTGCCATTCTTCAGGATTTCCACCACCAAGCTGGCTTTCAATATCAAGTTTTACAACTATTACACCTTTGTCTGGTACAACGACAATATCAAATTGATTAGTCACTAATTCTGACTCTCCACTTGGTAGTGACTTCCAAATCTGTGGTTCCCACCCTTCAATCACAATATGATATTCCCAACCAGACCCATCTGGCATTTTTGCAAACCTATAATTACCTAATTGTTTTACTCCAGTGCCAGAACCAAAATCTTTATCAATATACACATCAATTGTTTGGACAGATAGACTCCTTGGAGATCCCCACGGGTTTTTTACAGCACTTAAAATATCAAAATTCATAACAAGACTTCCATCCGCAATGCCTGCTGAAAAGCCTTCAAAATCATAACTTCCAGGTATAAACACACCATCTGTTGGATAGGTGTATGAACCTTCTCCATAGTCATCTTTAATTGGATCTTTTATATCTATAAAGAGTTCAACATTTGACACTTCAGGTACAAAAAGTGCCAAAGGTCTTGAAGGTTCGATAAAACCATCGAATATATCTGAATAAAGTCTAAGTTTAATTTTATCGCCAAAGCTAAGAGAACCGAGTTCACCTAATGGTATCTTTAAGTAAAGCTCATTACCTGATGTAGACACCTCAGTAGTTTCTTTTGTTAAGCACGCTGTTGAGAAAGTTGCCTCTTTAACACTTCCCTCATTGGGTAAATCTCTTTTGGTACATGTAAAGTATGAACTATTTTTAAGTTTTTCACCCCTATGAAATATTGCCTGTGTTGTTTCAATTCCTAAAAACTCTTGATTAGAAGGTTCTCCATCTTTAAACGGTACAGAGGATCTTCTAATCTTTGTTCTTGATGGGCTTTCTAAATAAATATCTAAATCAATGTTCTTCCAAGGTTCTGCTTCTTGCATTGTGGAAGAAGATTTTTGGATAGCAACATACAAATGCTCGTCTGAAAATCTATATTGAATTTTAGAAATTATATCTGAAGTCTCAATGACTCCAGCATCATTCCAAATATCAGAGTTTGTTGTTCCGTTAACAAGTAAAGCTTGGTTTGAGGTCAAAATGGAGTCTGATTGTTTATCAAACAATTGAGCCGAAGGCGAGATAATTGGAATATCAAGATAAGCTGGTGGCTCTTCTCCAAGTGACGAATAAACATTTTTTAGAAGGTTTCTAAATGCGGAACCAAAATAATCATCATTTCCACTCGATTGGTCACTACCGTACCACCAAAACCAGTCCGACCCTTCAGCAAGTAACATATAATCAAATGCTTGCTCAAGTTGTTTTTCTGTATAGTTATCAGATGCATTTGCTCTGTCGTAAAAGGCTCTTGTTTTTTGTAGGTAATCCCACGCATAAGTCTCTTCTGTCTCACCAATCCAAGTAGCAAAATTTGGTTGGAACCATGAGGCAGGAAATACTCTGTCTAATTTTTCAATTTGAGGTCCATATTTTTCAATATATTCAGTTGGTGTCGTTGTTTTAAGCCAATCTGTTGTAGTAAGTGTTTCGTACATTAGGCTTAGGAAATCTATACCATCATTTTGATAATGCTCCCATGCGTTTTCACCATCTAAAACAATTGATACCACAAGTGGTCTATCCATAGTTGTACTAACTTCTCTAGCAGCTTCAAGTGCTTTCATCATATCTGCCACTGCCATCTCAGGTGACATTCCACTATAAGTAAAACCAACTTGATCAGAAATAGATAAATCTCTAAAGAAGATGGCTACATCATCTTGTCTATTTAATTGTCCGTACCAAGGTGTATAAAGTACTTCAGGGTTAGTTACTATGCCATCTGTGTTTCTTTTAAAAGTTGGAATATCTAAAGATTTCGACAATACATGTTCACCAGTAGCAATCCACTTAACACCTTCTTTTGCAAACATACCTAATACTTCCTGGGATACCGCACCTTCTGCTGGCCACATTCCAGTTGGTCTCTGTCCTAAAAGTTTTTCTGCTAAATCCAAACCTTTCTCAACCTGAATCGCAGCATCTGTTGGTTTATTAAATCTATTTGTTGGTAGCTCTGCTCCTATATCACCAACTGCTGCCAAGTTTGTATCAAAGATTAATGGAAGGATTGGGTGGGCGTAAGGTGTGGTTGTTATTTCAATCTGACCAGTTTTCCACAGCTCAGCATGAGTTGGAATAACCTTGTCTATTAGTTTTGAATGCTCATTTAGAAGAACTGCTTTATCTTCTTCGGAATAATTTCTTCCTTTACTTACTAATCCTTTTAAAGGTTCTTGGGCTAAATATTTAGGATCCGTCCAAGCTAAATTGAACATAATTTGTAAATCAAGAAAATCTTGTGATGTCCAAGAAGACCAATTCTGATTGTTATTCCTTAGTTCAACGTATCTAGGAAATCTTGCAATGACTTTTGGATTTGTATCAAAAAACCTCGATACAATAAATGCTTTGTCATCATCAGATAATTTTTCCGATTCTATCTCTGTATAAAACCAATACAAATCCTTTGCGCCATTTGAAAAATCTTCTAGCTGTCTAAGAAGTACTGGGGTCAAGTTGAAAGTAGCTTTCAAGTCCGGATAATCTGCAACTAACTCCACCATATCCAGATAATCTTTAGTTGCGTGAACCCTCACCCATGGTCTCGTGTAATAACCCTCATCATTTTTTGTGTAAAAAGGTTGATGTTGATGCCACATTAACATTACATATAACTCCGGTTCGGTTTCTTTAATTTCCTCTATTGGTTGGGAAGTGGTTGTAGTTGCTTCATCTAATTCATCTACAGAAGAGGTATCTCCACAAAAGATAAAAAATATTAAAAATAAAACAATGAATTTTTTCATCTAGATTATTTTAAAGGTTCGAGTTTAGCTGTAAAGTGTCTAAGTAATTTTGGTTGTTCAAGAATCTTATATCCTTTTAACTTATCTTTTTTCTCAGCTAACTTTTCTAAAACTTCAGCAACATAATCAAAATGACTTTGTGTGTATGTCCTTCTTGGAGCAGCGAGTCGAACAAGTTCATGTGTTGCAGGTGTATCGGGTTTCCCATTTTCATTTGCAACACCAAAGGCAAGCGTTCCCAATTCGACAGCTCTCACACCACCAATTAAGTAGATTTCACAGGCAACAGAGTGCCCAGGGTATTCATGAGGTGGAATGTTTGGTAAAAAAGTTTTTGCATCAATATATAACGCATGACCACCTGCAGGTTGAACAACAGGTATGTTATAACTCAATGCTTTTTCAGCTAAATAGGATATTGATCTCGCACGATATTCTAAGTAGTTCTTATCAGTTATCTCTTTAAGACCTTGTGCTAAAGCATCTAAATCTCTACCTGCTAATCCCCCATATGTCGGAAACCCCTCAGTTAGAATTAATAAATTTCTTGCTGCTTCAGCCAAAGCATCATCATTAAATGCAAGAACTCCGCCAATATTACCGAATCCGTCTTTTTTCAAACTAATTGTGCAACCATCAGCAAGTCGGAAAGCTTCTTTTGCTATTTCTCTTATTTCAACATCTTTATACTCTTCTTCTCGCTGTGAGACAAACCATGCATTTTCTGCAAATCTACATGCATCAAGTAAAAACATCTTGTTGTATTTTGTACAAAGCTCCTTAACTTTTTTCAAGTTATCCATTGAGACAGGTTGGCCACCGCCTGTGTTGTTTGTAATTGTCATTAATACAAATGGAATTTTGTTACTATCAGGCCCCTTCAAAAGTTCTTCTAATTTCTGTAAATCTACATTCCCCTTAAAGGGTGCGGGAGACAAAAGGTCTAAGCCCTCTTCACAAAGAAGATCTATAGGATTTGACTGTGCAAATTCAAAGTTCGCTCTTGTAGTATCAAAGTGGCTATTGCTTGGAATGATGTCGCCTTCCTTAACGCTAATTGTTGCAAGAATTTTTTCACTTGCTCTACCTTGATGTGTTGGAATAATGTGTTTGTACCCAGTAAGATCAGAAAGCACTTCATGAAATCTCTGCCATGAATGTGACCCTGCATAGGATTCATCTCCACGCATTATTGCTGCCCACTGTTCTGATGACATTGACCCTGTACCCGAATCAGTGAGTAGGTCTATGGTTACCTCTTGTGATTTCAATCCAAAAACATTCCAATGTTCTCTTTCAAGAAATTCTCTTCTCTCTTGTTCCGTTGTAATGGGTAGAGATTCAACAGATTTTATCTTAAAAGGCTCAATGATTGTCTTAAACTCCATAGACAAATTGTAACTAATCATTTTTCAGATATCATAAAGTCTATGGTGGAAATTCATAATTCTGTTGCAAAAGTCTATGAAGAGAATAAAGACACTCTTGAAATATTTGAATGCTTAGATGAATTTTCTGATACTCAAAACTTTTGTGATCATTATGGTTTTGATATTGAAGATTCCTGTAATGCTATTTTGATTAAAGCAAAGAAACCAGAAGAGTTTTACGCAATGTTTTGTGTTTTGGGTGCAAACAGATTAGACGTAAACCATAAGGCTAAAGAGGCCATGGGAGCAAAGAGAGTTAGTTTTGCTTCAAGAGAAGAAGCTGAAATAATAACTGGTCAAATATATGGTGGAATTAGTCCACTTGGATTACCTGAAAACATCAGGGTTTACATGGATAAAAATGTAACTGATCGAGAAAAGCTCTTTATTGGAGCTGGGAATAGAGTCTCAAAGTTTTTTCTTTCTCCAGAAACTTTAATCCAGTTATCTAGTGCTACGGTACTAGATTTAACCTAGACCAGTTCGACATAAACTTGCAGCTTGAGGAAGTAAAGCTTTACCATTAAATCCAGGAAGCCTGCCACCTTGAAGATAGGTTTTTAAACTTCCTTTTATGTTTTCAAATTCATCCGGGTCTAGCTTTTGTGGTTCAAGCAACACTTGGAGATTATCTGGTAAACGTTCTTCTAAGAACTCTCGTTGGACGCTATCTAGTTCATCAACATACTCAGATAAAAGATTAAGGGTTATTTCATAACTATCAATTACCTCAATACAGTTTTCATACTCTATTTTAGAAAGTGGGCTGGTGTCTACCTCATAGTCTGCTCTATATTGAAAAAACAAAATAAGAATTACAAAAATTAACAATGTATAAAGTAAAAATTTAAACGGCAGTAGAACAATTTTTTTCACAGGCCATAGTACAAATTTAAAAAGTCTTTTAATCATGTAGTTTTTAGTTTAATGCTATTACGAGACACTGGCATGCACCGCCAGATTTTAGAAACTCAGATACATTGGCTACCTCAGCATTAAGACCAAGTTCCTCTACAGTTCTAATTGCCTCAATATCTTCTGAAGGAAATATGACTGTGTTATTAATTACCACTGCATTACAAGCCAACTGGTTTGCATCGTGCTCGGAAACCGGAATAAGATTAAATAAACTTTCAAATGCACTTAATGATTGATCTTTAAAAGCCTCTGGATAAAATATGGCATCTCCAGTTGGAAATTGTTGAAAACAAGTATCTAAATGATAAAACTTTTCTTGAGCTAGCTCAACAATGATTGGTTCTAGCTGAAATTCTTCTGCAATAAAAAGTAGAGCTTCTTTGTCACTTCGAATGCCGTATGACCCAACTAAGTAATCGCCATAAACAAAAGCATCGCCTCTCCCCTCGAATTTAAACTCTGAAGGTATTCTTCCAACACTATAGCCATTATCTCTAAACCAGTTCATATATAAATCTTCTTCACCACGTCTTTCTTCATATTTGAAATTAGCAATAAGAACATTTTTATCATTTATTATTCCCGAATTTGCTGTAAATACTAGGTCCGGATATTCCTCAGATGGAGGTACTACTTTTACTTCTGCTCCTGCTTTTTCAATTGTAGATTTTAAATTATTCCACTGATCTTTTGCCAAATCTAAATCAACAGTTACACCGGCAACCATCCAGGGATTAATGGAGTACTCTACTTTGAAAAAATCGGGTGAACTCATGAGAACTTGTTTTTGACTCATACTGATAGTTTACATTTTTATACATTAAATGTATATTCCTAGATATGAAAGATTATTTGTTTTCCCCAATTAATGGTGACTTTGTTGCGCAATGCCATGAATTAAACGAGAAAAATGTTCCTAACGTTGGCACAAAATCCTTAGATGGATTTATTAATCTCGTAGAAAACTCTGATTACAACGAATGCATACTAAAAAACAATGAAGTTGTAGGATATGTAGTTTGTTTTCAAGATAATGAAAACACTATTGACTACATGCGTGAGATAAAGCATAAAAACTTTAACAAGATTAAAAATAGAGTAAGTAATTTTTTGTATATTGATAGAGTTGCTGTTGATAATGAACATAGAAAAAATAAACTAGGCTCATCTCTTTATGAAAATACTCTTAATTTTGCGAAAGAAAATTTTATTAAACATTTAACTGCAGAGATAAATCTTCTTCCTTCTATAAATGAGGCTTCATTCAAATTCCATAAGTCTTTTGGATTTAATGAAATACAAACTGTAAAATATTCTGAAGATTATGAGGTCTCATTACAAAAGCTCATAATAAATAGTTAGAATAAATCTATGCAATTTGATTTACCTAGACGTCAGAGAAAAAGTTTTGAAGTTATTACAAAAACTGCCTTATCAGATAAATTAAATAAAGATCAAGCAATAGAGATTTTCAATAAAATTAAAAAAGAATATGAAAACTCACCTAATACTTTTGGGTCCTCTTCAGGAAAAAAAGAATCTGTAATGGAGTTGTTAGTTATAGTGGGTAATCAAATTGCAGGTGAATATAAAGATTGTGAAGTTTCAATCAAACAAGGTGTTCCAGAAATTAATAAAATTAAATCTCAATAGTGCAACTTCAATCACTAACTATCGAATTTATTCTTCTCCAAATTAGTGTCGCTTTTAGCCCAGGACTAATTATTGCTTTGGTTGTTAATGAAGCAGTGCAAAAAGGAAGAAAAAATGCTCTTCAAGTTGCTTACGGTGCAGCAGCTGGTGCTATCGGAATAACCATAATCACTGCTGGAGTCATTACTTACATCTTTTCATTAATTCCTGAAATACTCACTTTTATCTACATATTTGGAATAATTTATATTGTCTATAAAGGAATCAAAACCATACAAGACAAAGGAGATAGTCCTAAAGTCCTAAGCTCAGCATCTTTTATGTCAGGATTTAAGATTAACCTTGCTAATCCAAAGATGTGGGTTTTCTATTTGTCTGTATTGCCTTTATTTATAACAGATGAATCTAGTATTTTTTCTTCCCTTATTTATCTTGGAATTGTGACAATATTTATTAATCTTTTTGCCGATATCTCATATGCTTTGTTGAGTAGTTATTTATTCAACAATTCGTCTACAAAAATAAAAAGATACATAAACATATTCAGTGGTATTTGTTTAATTGGTATTGGTATCTATTTATTCTTCAGTAGATTTATCTGAATCGTCAGAAGTTTTAGCTGAATCATCAGATTTCTCATCCTTAAAGAGTTCTGAAATTGCACCTATACTGCCAAGAGTAGCTGATAAATCTGCCGGTAAGAAAATCTTCGTAGCATTACCATCAGCAACTTTTTCAAGTGACTCTAGATACTTAATTGCAATTAGATCATTTGTTGGGTCGCCTTTGTGTATTGCAGCAAAAACTTTTTCAATTGCTTCAGCTTCACCCTCAGCAATTGCAATTTTTTCATATTTTTGTGCATCAGCAACTTGCTTCAAAGCTTCTGCTTCACCAGTTGCATCCAAAACTTGAGATTCTTTTCTACCCTCTGCGGTAAGAATTGCTGCTCTCTTTTCACCTTCGGCTTCAGTAACTGCAGCTCTTCTATCTCTTTCAGCTTTCATGACTTTGTTCATAGCATCCTGAACGTCTTGTGGTGGGTCAATTCTTTGAATTTCAACTCTGACTACTCTTGTACCCCATTTATCAGTTGCTTCATCAAGAATAAGCTTGAGCTGAGTGTTAATGGTCTCTCTTGAAGTTAAGGCAGCGTCTAACTCAAGGTCACCAACAACATTTCTTAAGTTTGTTTGTGCTAATTTTGTAGCAGCTTGAATAAAATCACCAACGTTGTAAACAAGCTTCTTTGGATCAGTTGGTTCATAATAAATAATCGCATCAACTGTGATCGTAACGTTATCTTTTGTAATGACTTCTTGTGGTGGAACATCGATAACTTGCTCTCTCATGTCTACAATGATTATTCTCTCTAAACCAGGTATAACAATATTTAGTCCCGATTTTGCCTCTCTATTGTACTTACCCAACCTCTCAACAAGCCCGGTCTCAAAAGGCCTAATAATTCTAAATATTCTAAATAATACAACTCCAAGAAGAGCTATTATTACTACCCATCTAACTATTCCAAATATAATTTCCATATTTATATTCTACACTTCCCTCGTTTGTACATCTAAATAATTAACCTATCTGACCATCAAAATTAAAAGAAATGACAAGCTTGCAGCGAAAGCTATGAAAGTGCGTATTTTGTTGAAATAATTCCATCTCATTTCAAAATTTGTACGCTCTTGATTTAATGATTGATTGTTCATATCATTAATATCAATTTTTTGAATATGATTATTTAATGGAAGATGAATTGAGATAGTAATTCCCTGCACGCCTAAAAGATAAATTAAACCAACAACGAATATTATCCATGCATCTGATACCCCAAGGCTTAATATTGAAATTGCCATCACACTCAATACTGAGATAATTGAACCTACCCAAGTTAGCATAAAAAGAGGTTGGTTGTTTTGTATTACTCCGTCTGTCACTTGAAATGCTCTTAAAAATTCTTTGTCTTCAAGCTTTGAAAATCCAGGCATAACAACAACTGCGTAGGTGAAAATAAATCCTGTAACTAAGCTACAGGTCAGAACAGCAAAAACTAAAGCTATATCTAATGAATTCAATTTATGTTTAGCTTTCTACAGTTTGTACTTCTAATTTAGTACCATTTACATTTACAACTTTGACTTCTGTTCCTGATGGAATTCTTCTATCTACTGAAACAACCTGCCAGTCATCTCCATAAACATGCTGCAAGGTTGAGTCATATAGATCAAGCTCCTCAGTTGTAACGAATGTCATACCTAAATATTTATTTGCGCCTTCAGTAAAACCTGTGCTTGTTTTCTTTTCTTTATTTTTTGGACCAAAAACTTTAACCGACAAATATACACCAACAAGACTAAAAATAACAAATGTCGATAATTGTATGTTCTGATTTTCTGTAAATAAAGAAGCTACTCCAGCAAAAAAAGACCCTATAGCGAAAGGTAGAATAAAAAATGTTGGAACTAGAAGTTCTGCCAATAATAGAACGGCTGCTGCAATGAACCAGATTTGTGTCATAATGACAATCTAATTATCTTGATCTTCCTTTTCAAGCTGTTCTTGTTCGAACCTGTTAAGAGCTAATAAAAACATTACAAAAAGAATTCCAGACCCAACTAAGAAAGTTAATGGAATAATTCTTATTTCAAATGCATTTAAACCGTCGATGTTTGCTGGAGCTGGACCTCGTGGAGCATAAAGGATGAAGAAAATTGAATTAATAACTCCCCAGCCAAATATTGCAGCACCAGTGATTAAAAAACCTAGTCTCTTCCCAACATTTGTAGCGTTAAGTAAAAATGTAGATCCAGCAAATGTGATTATCGAACCTATAAACATAAGTATTCCAGTAACTAATAAGTTAGAGGACAAAAGTGATCTCATTATTTCACGCATCAGGTGTCATTCCTCTCAGATAATCAATAATTAGCTCAATGTCAGATTGAGGTAGAACAGCTCCAAAACCAGGCATTTTTCCTCCACCAACACCGTTGACTCCATACGCTTTACCATTTACAGAACCTTTAACAATAAAATCTATCAAGTCTTCCCTCTGCTTAAACTGGATATTGGCTCTACCTGCTCTTAGTGCAGGTCCCAAACCACCAGATGCTATCTCTTTAGTATATGCTACACCAGCAGAATAACCTGCGGTATGACATCTTGCACAGTAAGCGTTAAATAATCCAACTGCTCTTTTAGCTTTTTCTAGATCTCCATCAAAAGTTGAATCAGCAATTTCATCGAATGAAACTTCCCAAAGTTTTTCTTCCAATGCTTTTTCAAGAAATGCTAAACCAGTTTCAGCCTCTTTGATAAATTTATCGTACCCCTCTGCAACAATTGTTATGTTAATTAATTCGGATTCAAGTTGTGATAAGTAACCGCTTGCAACAGATTTGTCTTTTCTTCCAGGAATAGATTCTTCGTTATCTGGGTCTAAATTTAATATAGAAGTTCCCAAAACTTCAGAAACGGTACTGCTGTAAGCTGATAACTCTGTTTCAGTAGAGTCACTTAATCCGTCTTCATCTGTGTCAATTCCACCTTCTTTGGAAAGTAGTGATGAAACATCTTCTACTGCTTTTTGAACAACAGGTAATTTTCCTGGTGCATCTTTTACGCTTTGGATTAATTCTTTTTGCCTTGCTATTTCATTCTCAACTAATAGCTCAGATGTATCGAGTCTCGATAATGAACTATTGATATTCATTTCAATAGTTTGTAGCTCTTCTGATTGTGATATTTGAAAGTGATGCATGTACTCAATCAAGTCATCTAATTGCCCATCATTCATTGGACCACCACCTTCTAATCCCCACGCAGGCATAGGTGAGTTTGCACGTCCATAAATTAGCCAATAACGAACTTCTTCATCATCATATCTATAGAAAACATTGTTTATCGCAGGAGCAGTCCATGTAACATTTATTCCACTTCTCTTTTCGACATATGACGCTGCACCACCAGATCCGTCAACACCGTGGCAATTACCACATCCGAACTCTTCATATAAATGCTCTCCTCTTTCTACAGACACCTCATCAAATTCTTCTACAAAACCTTCTTGTCTGTCTTGTTCTCCAAGGTAGTAAAGAGGAATCATGATAGTTAAAAGTGAGGCAATTAAAACTGCAACAGTTAGAGTTCTATCAAGTGTTTTTGTTTCTAAATCATCATCATTTCGGTATTTTGACAAGTTCGGTGCATAGTCAGAAACTTTACCTGAGCCTCTAAAACCTGCAGCAGTAAAAAATGCTAGAGCAGCAATTATTCCTAAAGCAATCAATGTAATTGAAAGTGAACTTGTCATACTATTCCTCTGTAGTTAGAGCTATACAAGATAAACCTTGGGGATACTTCACAGACATACCTGGTGCTCTAGGTGATTCAATAATTGTTCCAGTGTCAATAACAAGTCTTCCATTTACATTAGCGACATTAAACCTATCAAGATTTCTTGGAGCTGGGCCTGCAAAATATTCACCAACCATATTATATTTTGAACCATGGCAAGGACATTCAAATCCCTGTGAAGAGTTACACCATGGAACCCTACATCCTAAGTGAACACATCTTTGATAAACAGCTACTAAACCATCTGTAATTGTGGAGCCAGTTGCAAACTGAGAGTTGGCCGCCGCAGCTGCATCCAGTGGAAGCACATAAGCTCTTGCTGCTGGAATAAAAGCTGGAATAACTGAACCATCAGCTTGGAATATTTGACTCTTTATTTCTTCAATTGGACCTGCATCAACTTTTGAACCAAAACCACCCGAAACTTTTGGCCAGAAAAACCCTAGCCATGAAATTGCTTGAATGCCTGCAAAAGCACCAAATGAAATTCTAAGAGCTTTTGTTAAAAATTGTCTTCTAGTTATTCCTGCTTCTTCTTCAGAGATCTCTTCATAAATAACTTTTTCTTCAAGCTTTACAGCGCCATCTGATTCAACAACTGGTTCGTCAATTTCCTCAACAGTTGCTTCAGTTTCACCTTTTGGCATCTCTGGTTCTAAAAAGTTGGTTTGAGATTTATCCTCTTTAAGAGCTTTTTTATCAAGATTTTTCTTCCAGTTGAAACTTTTTGGGCCTCTACCAGTAACAATAACTACGATACCAACAATGCCTAAAAACCCAACAAGAGCAAAGGCAGCAAAAGATAATTCAACTATGCTCATTCGAAATGAATCCAATCAAGCAAATCGTCAAACCATATTCCATCAATCCAAGGATAAGTCCAGTTCCAGCCAGGACCTCTAAAAAGAACTCCAATAATAGTAAGCACACCAGCGCCAGCTAAGAAAAAGGTATAAAACATAATTGCAAATTTTCTTTTAGAAGGATGTGTTTCTGGGTTTCTATCTATGTATGGAAAAGCCATCCATAGAACTACACCTAAAACTAAAGGAATCATAACTCCAGCAATTTGCGGATCCCAGTATGACAATAATTCCTGCAATCCCAAAAAATACCAAGGTGCTTTTGCAGGGTTAGGTGTTACGTTTGGATTTGCTTCTTCAAGAAGAGGTGCTTGCAATATTGCTGAAAGAAAAATTAAAAAAGCCGTCATTGCCATCAATGAAACGAATTCTGGAAGCATCAAATGTGGCCAAGTGTTGACTTTATCAACTGGCTCAGAAACTGATTTTTGAATTGGTTTTGCTTTTACAACAGTTAACAATCGTTGAGTTACCTTTACTTCAGGTGCAAAATCAACTTCTTCAGGAGTATCAGCTTTTGGAGCTTTTGCTGCAGGCTTTTCCTCAGCTTTTACGGCTGGAGCTGGAGTCTCTGCTGCTGGAGCTGGAGTCTCTGCTGCTGGAGCTGGAGTCTCTGCTGCTGGAGCTGGAGTCTCTGCTGCTGGAGCTGGAGTCTCTGCTGCTGGAGCTGGAGTTTCGTCGATAGTCTTTACCTCTGGCTCTTTTGAGATAACTGTTGGATCAGACTCACCTTTCATTTCAGCTAAAGCTTGTTCAACACTAATGCCCAAAGCTTTTGCTCTTGCTTCCGCAGATCTCTGCAATAAATGTTCTGGAATATCTACCATAAGCCTCTACAAAGGTCCTGAAATTCCGCCATCTTTTCTTACTCTCCAGAAGTGGACAGCCATAAAGATAACAATGATAAATGGTAAGAAAAGTACATGAAGAACATAAAATCTTAATAACGTAGCCGTTGTTGCTTCAAGTCCGGCGAACAATCCAAATTTGGCCTGAGCTCCAATAACAGGTGTGTAGCCAGCCATGTTACCTCCAACAGTCACAGCCCATATGGCTAGCTGGTCCCAAGGAAGAAGGTAGCCTGTAAATGACAACAATAAGGTTAGTAAAAGCAAAATTACTCCTATGACCCAGTTGAACTCTCTTGGTGCTTTATATGCTCCGTGATAAAAGACTCTAGACATATGAAGGAATACAACTAGAACCATAAGGTGTGCACCCCACCTATGCATATTTCTAACTAACGAACCAAATGCGATGCTTGTTTGTAAGGTCTGAATATCAACGTACGCAAGTTCGGTTGGGCGGAAATAAAACATGAGCCAAATTCCAGTAATTGTTAAAACTATGAAAAGAAAGAAACTTAATCCACCTAAGCAAAGAGTGTATGAGAGCCTAACTCCGTGTCTTTTAACTTTGACTGGATGGAGGTGGTACAAAACGTTATTCATAACAACATAAGATCTGTTTCTAGGACTGTCTACATAGCCTTTTCTAAAAG
>Ga0213859_10000803_pt1 | contig 14250 bp, 25 predicted proteins | sample PICome_2_FD_160133 | JGI IMG/M metagenome (GOLD analysis project Ga0213859, IMG submission 160133) | Coastal seawater microbial communities near Pivers Island, North Carolina, United States - PICO304 | ecosystem: Environmental > Aquatic > Marine > Coastal | place: USA: North Carolina... | reverse complement strand
ATAGAGCTGCCAAATTTGAAATTGGAGTATTTGATTCACTTGCAGAACACAAAAAAAATGGTTCAGAAAAGTGCGATTTAAAGTATTGCAACATGCACACACAAAAAACGTAAGTTGGCATAAATATCACAATGTGATACAATGGTATTGAAAGGATGGTTAATGAGCGATTACGAAGAGTTCGTTAAGAGTGGCGAGTGGTTCTTAGATACCGAAGCGCCAGATTATCAAGAAAAATTACTCAAAGATGTTCTTGAAAAGCAGACTCCGCAAGTCCAAGCTGAACAAGAACAAGATAAGGAGTGGTTCACAGAATAGTGGCAGGATACGTAAGCAAGTATAAAAATCATGTTGGCGGTAAGTATGGTCAACAAGGTTTACAAGAAATGGTCGATGTCCATTTCAAACAACTTGCTACGAAACTTAAATTACATGGTTTAACGCCAGAGTTCAAAAAAGAACTTGCGTACTTAACAAAAATATATAAACCATTTTTGAAAGGAGAATAAATGGCTAGAAAAAAACCTAGAACATATAAAAAACTATACAAGCTAAAAGTAATTGAGCATCGTACAGTAATGGTAGAAGCTGATACTGAACAAGCTGCGATTGATTCAGTAGAAGGCAACAAAAATTATGTTGTTGGTACTGCTAGACAATTACGTGAAACTAACGAGCGTGGTCAGTCCAGAATAATTCCAAGTAAGGTAATTAAAAGAACTGCAAAAGTTATTCATGTGCAAGATTCTGCTGATGTAATTGAAGCAAGGGCAAAACGTAAAGCTGCTAGAGAAGCTGGTCAAGTTCTATGTACTACTTGCGGTAAGACTAGAACAAAACACCATTGGTATAATAGATACGAAGAATCTTATTATGGCTATGATGACCACGCATACCAAACAGTTGAAGGTATGAAGCGTTGGTTTGAATTTAACAAAGAAATCAATAAAAAGTATGGACACAATAACCAAACTGAATTTGATAAAGAAGATATTGAGCGTTTAAAGAAATTCGGTATAAGCGTTGCATAAACTGATACAGTTGATAAACTATAAGTGTATGTTAAAAAAGGATGGTAAATATGGATGGTAAAGGAGATTGCGTAAAAGCTGGCTTCGATGCTTTTGTGGATATTCCATTTAAAAACAAGTGGCAGTTCAGATACGTAATTGCGTTACGTGAGATTATGCCAGAGTGGTATGGATTCCATGTAGTGTTGCTTAACAAGATGACTAATCAGATTATAGATGCTTCTATTTCTGCTAAAAGAAAAAATGGCGGTAAGAATCTAATTATGAACTACGATGAGTGGGTCAAGGAAGATGGCGTTCTAGTCGATGGTAAATACACTTATGTTGAGTGGACATTTGGAAAACTCTTAACCGAGTGGTCTAAGGAAGGCGACTTCTTAGAAATCATGCCAATAGCTTATGAGCGTTGGGATTTGCAAGGTAAGGACAAACAAAAAGAGTGGGATAAGTTCTTTCCAGAGTTTAAGAACTATGCCGAATACATGAAGGATTACTTCATACCAACATTTAAACCAACTGAACACAAAGCGATGCAAGAGTTCGATTTAGAAGAGAAGGGTAAGGCAAGTTAATTATGACTAATCTATCAGAAGGAATACCAGAAAAAAACGAAGGATTTGATTCTTTACGAAGAATTTTTACTGAACTAGATATTGATATTTCAGAGTGGGTAGCTAAACCAATTACTAAAGAACGTGGCGGATTAGAGTTTATGCTGCCAAGTGCAGAAGGCGAGATATATCTGGAGTGGACAGATTTATTTCATGTCAATGTAACTTTTGTACAATCTAAAGGCGTTTACAACGAAACCTTAACTCAATTAGGCGACTTGTACGAAATCATCAAGACCTTAGAGAATCAACGTAAAAAATTTATTGGTGGATTAAGAGATATGTTATTCAGAGAGTTCAGTAAAGAAGAAGAATAAATTGTATAGACCATTACCAGATTACTTAACAATCATGCCAAGCAAGATTGATGGTTTAGGTCTTTTTACACTATCAACTATAGATAAAGGCGTTAATTTAGGTATTACACACATTACTGATTCTATAACAATGAAATTATTTAGAACGCCATTAGGTGGATTTGTAAATCATAGCAAGACACCAAACGCAAAGATTGTAGATGTTCAGAGATTCAAATATCTTTATACTTTACAAGAGATTCAACCACTTGAAGAAATTACAGTTACATACAAAATGTACAACCCAGAAAATTAATTTATTTAGTTGCATTAGTATCACAAAGTGTTACACTTTAAGTATATGAAAAATAAGGATGGTAAAAAAATGGTAAGTGCAGAACTTATTACTAAAGCAAAAAAAGCATTTTCTCTAACTGATGAAAAAGCTTTTGACAAGATGATTACTAATGGTCATACATTAGAAAATGCGTTGCAGATGACTGCTAAAGATTATTTTGCAGGCGCAGATATTACTAAATGGGTAAAGGAGAATCAATAATGGTACAAGCAAGAATACAAAGATTCGCTAAAGGTAAGACTTATAACCTAAGCGAGATTTGGGCAGCTAACGAAGCTAGTAAAGAATCTTACTTAACTGCATTAGTTGAATTTATTGGAAAGCTAGAAGATAATCACGTAGCTTATTTTGCTGGTATGGACTGGAGAGATTCTACAGAATCAAAACGTGGAGTTACTTTTGGCGATAAATGGGATAAAGTATGGGTTCTAAGAGATGGCAAAAAAGGTAGAATAGTATGCCACATAGATTCTAATACTGGAATTATTTACAAATCTAATGGATGGCAAGGCGCACCTTATCCAAAACCAAGAGCTGACATATACCAACCAGAGAGTTACGAATATGCAGACCCACATGGTGGATGGCTTTACGCTGATTTTAATGCTAATGAAGCAAGAAGATATAATGATTCTAGCGTAAAAGCAATTATTGAAAAAGGAGAAGCTATAATGAGTGGTAAATAATGATTATTTCATGCTTAATAGGAATTGCGGTTTTAACACCGCAATTTTTATCTGATTATCAAGAGTGTAGATGGTATCAAGAAGCTGCGTATCATACGCAAGAATATCATCACGCTTTTGAATTGTATTTAAAAGAAGAAGATTATTTATGGGCTATTGCAACAACCTTCTGCGAATCTTCTGGAAAACAATATGCAGTATCTTCTGCTAACGCTAAAGGTATCTGGCAATACCTAGACAAAACAGAGAAGTGGTTAGAATCAAAACTTAAAGAAGATTTAGACCCATTTAATCCTTATGATGCCACATACATGACTTCGTGGCTTTTACGTAATGACACTAATCCTAAAAGACATTGGAACGAATCAAAACATTGTTGGGATAAAAACATACCCAAAAGTTCATATAGTTTACATTATTAAGTCTAATATATAGCAGTAAGCACTACACGAACAGGATTCGTGTATTTAGATAACTAACAGGAGTAGTGATAATGTCAGAAAATGAGCAAGCTGAACAAGTGCAAGAAGATACCCAAGTAGATAGCGCAGCTGAAAACGTAGATGTCGAAGTTGCAGATTCATCTTCAGAAGTGGTAGTCGATGGCGACAATTCTTCAGATGATGAACTTGATAAGCGAATACAAAGGGCTAATAAAGAAGCTGCGAAATTTAGAGTAGAGAAAAAGGAAACTGAAGAAAAGTACGATGCTTTAATTCAGAACTTAGGCAAAGCTTTAGGATTCGTAGAAGAAGATAATGCTAACAACGCAGAAGCTTTAGCAGATGAAGTTACAAAACTTCAATCTGAAAACAGAAGTTTAAAGTTGATGCAAGCATTTAACAACGTTGTAAAGACTGAAGGCGCAGATGATGAGCTTACATGGTCTTACTTAATGGCTAAAGGTCAGTTAGGCGAACTAGATGTAGAAGATACAGAACTTAGTTCAAAACTATCTGAACTTGTTAAAGAAGCTATTGAAAGTAAACCAGCTTTAAAAGCTGCGGAAGCTTCAACTTCAGTTGCAAAGAGTGGTTCAGATATGAGTACAAGTTCTCAACCACTTGATACAGAATCAAGGATTAGACAACTTGAAGCTGATAAAAAAATGAAAGAAGCAAGGGCATTAAAAACCCAAAGACTTTTAGAGCTTACAAAAGAGCAATAAAAGATAAGTATTAATTTAACAAGTTGATTAGAAGGAGATGACCAGAAATGGCAGGAATTACAGGACAAGGTACAACTTTTAATCTTCCAAATTACGTGGGAGATTTATTTGAGTTGACACCTTCCGACACACCATTTTTGTCGCTAATCGGTGGATTAAGTGGTGGCGAAAGCACTACTTCTCCGACCTTCCAATGGCAAGCTTATGATTTGAGAAGCGCAGGGCAAAACGTAGCACTTGAAGGCGCATCAGCACCAACTGCTGAAGCAAGAGTAAGAGCTAACTATTACAACATCTGCCAAATTCATCAAGAAGTTATTGAAGTTAGCTATTCCAAGCTAGCTGCTATTGGCGCATTTAGTGGCGAAAATATACAAGGGGATAACCCAGTTACAAACGAAATGGACTTCCAAGTAGAGCAAATGCTAAAGCAAATCGCAAGAGATGCAGAGTATTCTTTCTTACAAGGTACATTTCAAGACCCATCAGACAATACATCTGAAAGACAAACCAGAGGTATTCTCGAAGCAGCAGGCAACGTTATTAATAACGATGATGCTGGCGATGGTACAGGTACAGACCAAGCATTAACAGAAGATGCAGTCTTAGACCTTATGCAATTAATATGGGAAGATGGCGGAATCGCAGTTTCAGAAACCGCTACACTCATGGCTAACGCTAACGTAAAAAGACAATTAACAGATATTTTTGTTACTGACAAAAACTATCGTGAAGAGTCAAGAAACGTTGCTGGCGTTAACGTACAAACAATAGAAACTGATTTTGGTAAAGTCAACGTTCTTTTGAACAGACACATGCCAACAACTGAACTAGCAATAGTATCAGCAGAACTATGTTCTCCAGTTTTTATGAACGTTCCAGATAAAGGATTCTTATTTGTTGAACCACTTGCAAAAGATGGCGCTTCAGAAAAGTTCCAAATCTATGGAGAAATTGGATTGAAATATGGTAATCCAAATGCACATGGTAAAATCACAGATATTGCTGCGGTCTAAGTAGTAATACTCTTTAAGTTAAGACCATCCATTAAATTGGATGGTCTTTTCTTTTTATGGGTTATAATCACAACATGGATTTTATAGATGATAAAGGTATTATTCACAAAGGATTCAATGTAAAGCAAGCATTTAAGTTTGGATGGAAACCTATTGAAGAAGATGCCGATAAAGTTGAAATTAAAGAAGAAGTTGCGGTAAAAGCGGAAGAAGAATAATGAGCTGGTACATGCTAAATGGCGAAGCTATCTTTTTTGAAGATGATTCTGCAATACCAAAGCACATGAGAAAAAAGATTGAAGCTATTGAAGCACCAGACAAAGCTGGTGGCGCATGGAAAACCAAAACTGGCAAAAGAAGAGCTGCACCGCAAAAATTAAAAACATTAGAGGAAGAGTAAGATGCCAAATAAAGTTTATTTAAGACCAAGTTACTGCACAGTAGAAGAATACGAATCTATTACTGGTGGTAATGCTTCACGAGAAACAGTTACTTTAGCAAAGCTGCAAATAGCATCTGATATTATTGATTATCACGTTAATGTTGCATTTAAAATTGATACTGATGGCAACCCAACCAATACAGATGTTCACGATATTTTAAGAGATGCGACTGCATTTCAGATGCAATATATGGTCGAGTTAGGTATTGATGATTTCGACATGTTAGAACTTCATGGAAAAATATCATTAGGTTCACTCCAATTAGAAAAAGCACCAGATGATTTAGCACCAAGAGCAAAAAGAATTTTAGTCAATCATGGCTTCTATGGCTACAGAACTGCAATCTTTTATAATTATGATGACAGTTTACCTAAAGCTATAACTGATGACCAAGTGTATGAATAATGGTACAGTATCACAATATAATTTCTCCATTATTAACAATGAAGGTATCAAGATATTCTAAACAAGGTTCATCCGCTTATGGAGAAGTTTACGAAACCGCAGAAGATGAATTTAGATGTCGAATAGAACCATCTAAAAAAAGAATCAGTACAGATACAGGCGATGAAAGAATTACAAGCGCTAGATTATTTTGTAAAGGTACACAAGACATAAACGTTGGCGATAAAATAGTTTGGTCAGATGGAGATGAAGGTTCAATTACTTACTACGTATTAGGAGTAGATACCATCATGGGATTTAAGCACATATCACACAAAGAAGTAGATTTAGGATTAGATTCTAATGGCTAAGTATTACAACGTTAAGTGGTTCGGAGATGATGTCAAGAAAAAAGTTATGACTGCACAAGAAAAAGCAATTACTTTAGGTTTAGAATTTGTAAAGCAAGAATCAATTAAAGTAGTACCAAAAGATACTGGTATGTTGGAAAAATCCGCTGGAGTTAAACTTGTAGAAGATGGCGGTAAGAAATCTGGTTATGTTTACTACGATACACCTTATGCAATTAAACAACACGAAGAATTAGGTTATAGACACGCTGAAGGTCGTATCGCTAAGTATTTAGAATTACCACTACAACAGAACGCAAGTAAAGCTTTAGAAATAATGGGTAAGGTTATGAAAGGTCAAATTAAGTAATGCTGGCATCAGAAGTAGCAGAGTGGATAGGAGATAATATAACATCTTGTAGTTTTGATACTACTGGAGTAACTGGTAATGTTTTTATTTCAGTTATGCCAGATAGTCCAGATACAGTTGTTATGGTAAGCGAATATGGCGGTACTGGAGATGACAAGAATCCATTTAGCGATATAAATGTTCAATGTAGAGTGCGTGGTACTAAAGACCCAAGAGTAAGTTATAACATAGCAAAAGAAATATACGATGAATTGTTAGGACTTACAAATACTACGCTAATATCTAGTGGTAGTCGTGTTATAAAAGTTATTGCGCAAAACACGCCAATAGACATTGGTCGTGATGACAATGGCAGGCACGAGTGGACAGTCAATTTTCAAATTGAAGTCTATGATGAAGGTAGTAACAGAAGTTACAATTAGTTAATAGGAGAGAATAGATGGCAAATGCAAAAGTAGCAGCTAAAACTGCTTCATGGGAAGCATCCACAGATGGTGGTTCAACTTATACCAGTATTAATGGTATAACTGACTTCTCAATGTCAAACAGTCCAACAGATGCTGATGTAACTGATTTTGGTAGCGGAACTGCAACCGAGCATAAAGTAATTAGAAGAGCTATTGAGTTTTCACTTAATGGTTTTTGGCTAGAAGATGATGCAACAGGTGTTATCGATGCAGGTCAAGAAATTCTTTATGATAATGGTAAAGCAGATGCCGCTATTGATTTCAAGTTAACAACAGATGGTGGGTCAACTATTGAGTTTTCTGGCACATGTGTATTCACACTTGCTGGAGATGTCAATAACGTTATGACATGGAGTGCTACTATCAGAGCAACAGGCGCAGTAACATATACTGATGCTTCTTAATCGATAGGTAGGTAATAATGAGTGGCGAGTTTAAAGACTTCGATGCTGCATGGGCAGAGAAGCAAGAAGAACCAATCAAATATAAAATATTTGGTGTTACCTATGAAATACCAGCAACTATTTCTGCTGCGTTCATGTTGGAAATTACTAAAATTTCAGCAGGTAAAGGCGCAGATGAACAACTTAGTGCTAACGATATAGGCGGATTATTAAACGCTTTATTTAGCAAGCAAGTGATAGATGACTGGCTTAACAAAGGGATGACATTACCACAATTAAATGATGTACTTCAAGATATTCTTGAAAAGTATGGATTAGTAGGCGGTGGTGTTGACCCAAAAGTGAAAGCGCAGCAGAAAAGCACATCCGACAAGGACAAGTAAAAAAGTTCTTCAAAAACTGGACATCTATAGAAGCTGATTTTCAGAGAGAATACCGAATAGACTTAATGTCAGAATTAAAAGCTGGCATGTCATGGCGCAGGTTCATTTTGTTATATAATTGTTTAAGCAGCGCAAGCGTAACAGTAGAATTGCATAAATATGAACAACAGAAAGTACAAAGTGGACAGAGTGAAATTACATCAAGTAAGCAACTGGATAAATTTCTTAAACAACAGTTTGGGAGTTAATTAATGGCTTTAACAGTTGGCGAACTTAACGCAATACTTACAGTTGATGATAGGAATTTTGAAGCTGCATTAAAAGAAGCTAAAAAGAATTTAGAAAAAGCTGCTGCATCCGCTGATGACTTCGGAGATGAAGCAAAACAATCTTTTGACAAAGCAACTAGAGCTATAGATAAAACTGGCGATGAAGCAAAGAAAACTAAAAAAGATTTAGATAAAGGCGCTAGTTCAGTAAATAAATTTGGTCAAACCATAGGTAGAGCTTTTAAAGTAGCAGCAGTTGTTGCAGTAGGTAAAGCAGTAGCTGATGTAACTATGGAGATGGCTAATCTTGCATTAGAAGCGCAAGAATCCGCAGCTGCTTTTGAAATTACTTTTGGTGGCGCAACACAAGAAGTTACACGTTACGTAAATCAGATGGCACATGCTTTTGGTATGACAAGAGCAGAGATGCAACAACAGATGGCGGTAACTGGTTCTATTATTCAAGGTATGGGCTTCACTTCAGATGCTGCTGCCGAAATGTCCACAAACATTTTAGGTCTATCTGGCGACCTTGCTGCATTTATGAATATTCAAGAAGGCGCAGTAGTTCCAGCACAAGCTATAACTAAAGCTTTAACAGGCGAGCGAGAAATGCTTAAAAGTATGGGAATCGTTCTTCGAAGCGTAGAGATTGAACAAAAAGCGATGAACATGACTGGTAAAGCTTCGGCAGGAATATTAACAGACCAAGAAAAAGCTGCCGCATCTTTAGTTCTTATTGAAGAGAAGATGGGTCATATTAAAGGTCAGTTAGGTCGAGAAGCTGCTGGCGCTGCAAACCAAATGCGTATGTTACGTGCAGAGTTTAAAGAAGCTAAGACAGAAGTTGGCGCTAACTTACTTCCATTATTTTCAGAATTAATACCAACAGTAAGAGCTTTAATGCCAGCATTTAGTACAGTTATGCAATCACTAGCAGATTTAGTATCAGTAGTTTTACAAGCAGTAATGCCAGCAGTAAGACCACTTAAAGATATTATTGAAGCACTTGCACCTATAGTTCAGTTACTGGCTAACGTATTTGCAGTTACATTATCTGGTTCGTTAAAAGCAATAATAGCTATTTTAGATGTAACACTTATACCACTATTAGAAGCATTAGCTGGCGCAGCAGAATTTGTTATGAACGCATTTGGTATATTGACTGCTTCACAAGAAGAGTACTTACGTTCTGCTAAAACTGGCGAAGGAATTATTTTTAGATTAAATGAAGCAATCGCAGCTGGAGTTCCACCACAAGAAGCTTACAACATAGCTTTACAAGAAGGTAAAGATATAGGAATTGAACAACAAAAAGTTTACGATGATATGACACAAGCAGCTTTTGGATTTAGTAGAGCTAGACAAGATGAGATAAGAGAAACTATTGCTGCTAAAAAAGCACAGTTAGAAAATTTAGAAGCGCAAAAAGCAGCTAGCTATCAATCATGGCAATTAGAAAGTGGCATAACAAGAGTTACTGAAGAAATTAGAGCTTTAGAAGGAGAGCTTAGTTCAAACATTTATAAAATGTACTCTTATGAACACGCAACTGGCGCTGCTACTGGTGGTACAGATGGATTTACAGAATCTACAGAAGAGAACTCCGATGCTTTACAAAAAAACTCAATAGAGTTAGATGAAAATACACAAAAAAGATTAAACGCTAACGCAATAGCTAATGAAAGTATTGCTGCGATGTTAGGTTTAGTCAACGCAATACAGAACGTTATGGAAATTGAAGGCAGACAAGCTGCTGAACAAGAAAAACTAAATAAACTTTATGCAAAGCGTGCTGAACTACAAAAGATTATTAACGAAGAAGCTGGTAAAGGCGAAGTTCAGACTGCATTAGAACTAGCGCAAATATCTAAACTTAAAAAAGAAGAAGAAGCTTTATTAAAACAACAACAAGATGGATTAGACCTTAAATTAGAAATAGCTGCCGCAGAATTAGATTTAGCTGATGCCGAAGCACAAAGAGATGAAAAAGGCGAAGAAGCTGATGCCAGAGATAGACTTAATGTTAAGCAACAACAATTAAGAGTTCAAGAATTAAGACATAGACAAGCAACTTCTAAAGATGTAACTATAGAACTTGCTAACGTACAACAGAATTTAGCAGATGCAATTAGTAACTCAACTATGTCAACACGTGCTTATATGCAAGCATCAGAACAAATGAAAAAACTAGATTCAGAAATAGCAACACAAACAGTTGCAAGAAATGAAGCTGCAATTGATACAGATGCAGAAAGATTAGAACTTACAGAAGCTAGATTAAGTATGGAAGCTGCACTACTTACCGCACAAGATAGAGGGGTAATGGATGAAGCAAGGTCAACACTTAAAAGAGTTATGGGATTAAACAATTCTGAAATAAATGCTTTATTTAGTGCGATGGGATTAGACTTATCTGCTTTTGATAGATTTGGTTCATATAGTCAATCAGATGCTTTTCAATCACAGTTGTTGTATGAAGATAAAAAAGCATTAAGTGGCAACGATGATTCATCTTCTGGCGCTGGTAATAGACCAAAACCACCTTCAAAGCAACCAGATAGTAAAGTAATGGCATTAGGTGGCGCAAATTTAAGTAGTGGTATAGCAAATGTAAATGGTGTTAATTTGACTTCAATAGAAAATGCAGCTTTATCTAATACTGCAAAGAACTTATTACCTATGTTAGATTTAGCAGACCAAGCATCTTTAAGAAGTTCAGCGGTACAACAATTCCTTGCACCAACAGTAGAAAATAAAATATACATAGATTCATCGTTAGATGCTGAAGCAAGAGCTGATAGAAACATGAAAGAAATTAACGATAGATTACAAGTCAACAATCGATTTAGAGTAATTTAATGAGTGTTGTAGTTACAATCGGTGGCACTAATTACGATGCGTTAGAAAACAAATTAATAATTGATGATAACGCAGAGCGTAGGTCAAGTGCAGTCATACATATTTTTGATGGTAAAGATGGTGGTTCTTTTTACGATTTTGAACCCTTCCAATCAGTTCAAGTTACAGATACTAATGGAGATATAGCGTTTAAAGGTGTAATTATTAAACCAGTAGCGCAGCTTATCAGTCCAACACAAAGAATCTGGAAACTACAATGTGCAGATAATCACTTCTTTATTGACAAAAGAATTGTTGCACGTGGATATACAAACTCTACTGCTGGAGATATTGTAAGAGATTTAATTAGTAATGTATTTAGCGCAGAAGGTATTACTGCTGGCACAATAGATGATTTGGCAGTAGTTGACCAGATGGTCTTTAACTATGTTAATGGAGATAGAGCATTAAGAACTTTATCTGAATATACAAACGCAGTATGGTACGTTGATGAAAATAAAGCATTACATTTTTATGAGCGTACTTCCAACGATGCACCATTTACAGTTAGAGATGGAGATGTATTAACAAATCCTATGCCATTTTTTGATAAAGCAAACTTTAAATATCGTAACAGTCAATTTATAACAAATGTTAAAAACGTTACAGATACACAAGAAGAGTTTTTTATAGGAGATGGTACAAGACAAACTTTTAACGTTGGTTATCCATTTAACGAAATACCAACAGTTGAACTTAATACTGGTTCTGGATATGTTACGCAGACAGTAGGTATTCGTGGTACAGATACTGGTCAACAATGGTATATTGCTTTAGGTTCTACAGAGTTAGTGCAAGAGTTTACAGATACTGCAATAGGAACTTCTGATTCTTTACGAGTAACTTATAAAGGTCAATATCAATTAGTAGCATTAGCAAGAGATGATGCAGAAGTAGATAGAATAGCTGCATTAGAAGGTGGAAGCACAACTGGTTATGTTGATGCTGCAACTACACAATCTGGTATAAAAGGTTCAGAAGCTGCTATTGATGTAGCTGCTAGTTACCTAGATAGATTTGCACAAACAAGTACATTACTTAGTTTTACTACTACTAAAAACAGTCCAGAAAGATTAAGAGCTGGTCAAGTTTTAGATTTTGAATTAATTGACCAAGATATATCTGGCATATTTCTTATTGACCACATACGAATAAGATTTAGAAATGGTATTACGTTTTATGATGTTAAATGCGTTGCTTCTCCACCAGAATATACTTTTGAATCATTTATTAGAGATATGGATGACAAGATTAGTGATGCGTTTATTGAAATATCAGAAAACATAGATACAGAAGAAGTCTTAGTTGTTAGAGCTGATGGTGGCACAGAAACTGCTAGTATATCTGAAGTAGATGTTGAAACAGTATTGGCATGTCCATTACCTAGTAACACAACATTTGTAAGTGGGAGTTTAGTTGTATGTTAAATTGGCAAGGAACTTTAAAAATAAAAGCTTTTGATAGAGATGGTAATTTAGTTGATGAACAAAATTTGAAAAATTTAATTACATCTGCTGGTAAAAACTTATTAGCAGAAGCTTTAAGAAATAATGTTATTGACTGCGAAATTAAATATATTGGTATAGGTTCTGACAATACTGCACCTACTACTGCTGATACTACATTAGGTAATGAAACTTTTAGAAAAGCAGTAACAAGTCAAATAGCTGGTGGTACTGGAGTTACAATTACTAATCTTTATGTAGCACCAGAAGAAGCAGTCGGAACAATAGAAGAAATAGGATTTTTTAGTGGCGCTTCTGCATCTGCAACTACAGATTCTGGAGTTATGTTCGCAAGAGTATTATATAGCAGAACAAAAACTGCGGTAGAATCTATACAGATAGAAAGGACTGACACTATTGGCTAATATTGAATCAAATTATACACAACAAACATGGGTAGCTGGCGCAACTCCATTAAGCGAAGCTGCTTTAAATAACATTGATGCAGGCATCGATGACATTAAGAAGTATGGTTTTTTCAAAAATGGAACTACTATAAATAGCAACGTAACCTTACCAAATGATGGTTATAATTATTCGGTAGTAGGAGATGTTGATATAGCAGACACTAACACTTTAGTAGTAGAAGGAAAATGTAAAATATTATGAGTGAATTACAAGTTGACCAAATAGCAGGTTCGACAGGTACGACAGTTACCATAAAAACTGGACATACACTTACATTAGTTGAAGATTTAGATGCAGGTTCTGCAAAAATTACAAACCTAGCTGAACCTACTGCTAGTGGAGATGCAGCAACAAAAAATTATGTTGACACACAATTATTGACATTAGATACAATAGGCGAATTAACAGATGTTACTATTTCATCAGTAGCAGACAATGAAGTTTTAGCGTATGATTCAGTAAGTTCAGAGTGGATTAATCAAACTGCTAGTGAAGCTGGACTTGCAACTTCTGGAGATTTGACTTCTCATACTTCTGATACATCTAACCCACATAGTGTTACCGCAACACAAGTTGGCGCATTAGCAACTTCTGATATACAAGATGATGACACTTTTGCATCTGCTAGTGCAACAGATATTGCATCATCTGAAAGTATTAAAGCTTATGTTGATGCACAAGTAGCTAGCAAAGATGCTTTATCAGAACTATCTGGTACATCTGATGATGTTGCAGAAGGTTCTACTAATCTTTACTATTCATCTAGTTTATTTGATACAGATTTAGCAACTAAAACTACAGACAATTTAACTGAAGGTTCAACTAATTTGTATTATTCAGATTCATTAGTTGAAACTTATTTATCTGGTGGTAATGGTATTTCTTATAGTTCTGGTTCTATTGAAGTAGATATTACTGGCGCAACAGATGGTACTGGCATTACAGTAGATGTTGCAAATGATGAAATATTAGTTTACGATACAGATGCTACCGCAGTAAAAAAAGTCAAGGTAAATCAAGTATCAGTACCAGCAGACATACATCCATTTTTATTAATAGGCGCATAAAGGAATAGGAGAAATAAATGGCAAACGTTTATAAGGTGTTAGGACAAGTAGGAGATGCTTCAGCAAATGATGTATCTTTATATGCAGTTCCATCAAGCACAGAAGCAGTCATATCTACTATCGTTATTTGCAA
>Ga0213859_10000802_pt1 | contig 14266 bp, 27 predicted proteins | sample PICome_2_FD_160133 | JGI IMG/M metagenome (GOLD analysis project Ga0213859, IMG submission 160133) | Coastal seawater microbial communities near Pivers Island, North Carolina, United States - PICO304 | ecosystem: Environmental > Aquatic > Marine > Coastal | place: USA: North Carolina... | reverse complement strand
AGTTCCTCGAAAGTCAGGGTGCCCATTTTCCCGTCCCGACTCCATCCAAAGCTCAACCATGTCGCAGTAGTGTCGCTCAACTGCTACCGCCTCCTCGTAGTCACCCTGCCCTGCTATCCCCATGCCAATGACGATTAGCAACATTAGTACAGCGTACCTCATTCTCGGAAATAAGTGCATCGTAATACTCCCTTAGTATTGGATTGCGTTTTAGTTTTTTTAGCCCGCGTTGTGCGAGCCTTTGTACTTCTTGGCGGCTAACACCCATGTGCTCGGCGATCTCTGTGTAGCTCATCACCGCGCCGCCTTGTAAGTTTTCTACCTTATTCGCCATAGCAGGAAGGCCGCTTATGCGGCCACTGCCTCATCAATGACTGCGGCTTTTGTAGGCCGCTTGAAAAAACCAAACTTAGCGTCTTTGTCTGACGCTGTCACAGTAGCAGTGAAGCTAATGCGACTCTCGCGCTCTGCATCGTCAAGACTGGCTGGCACCGAACCCCACACGCGAAACCCACGATCATCCTGAACGAGCATCTTGAGGACATCGCCATACATGGACTCTTGCCACTTAAACGCCAACACAGTGCCAGTGATAGTCACACGGCCTTCAGGGGCATCTTCACCAGCCTCGTGCGCTGCGTCACGCTTTGCACGCTCGGCCTGACGTTGCTCCTCAGCGTACTTTTGCAGACGCACTAGATCGCCGACGAGCTTTTCTTTAATAGCGTCGCAGATGTCTTGCGGACACTGCGTAACAGTTAAATAGCGCATCGGCGTGCCGTCTTTCTTGTCGTGAAAAACGCGCGATGTATAAACGTATACAGTCTCTCGAGTCGACGTTGGTAAATCCTGCCACTGCGCCATAAACTTGTCAGCGCGATCAGCAGAGACAACGAATTTAGTATCGTTTCGGAAATCACCTAAAGCAACGCTTTCGCGCTCTTTAGAAAATGGCAGATATTGCCCAGCCAGATATTGGCTCTCAAACTCGTGATCACCTTCGTACCAAACCCACACATAGCCGTCGTGTGGCGCGTGCAAGCGGCCAGACTTCTCAGAAAAAATTGGCTCCGCGCCTTCGTTGAGTTTAGCCGCCGCACGTTGAATTCGAGTGTCATAAGCCTTTAGGCCACGCTGACGCGCAACCTCATATTCGCCGATACGGTTTTCTAACCAGTTCCAAAAGTTACTCATATCCCTTCTCCCTTAGTAAAGGCCGCAAGCGGCCTAAAAGTTTTTCCAGTAAGTTGCATCTTGCCGCCAGTTGGCTTTGATATCTGCCTTGGCTTCTGCGAGTGTTGCTACCTCATAAACCCAGCCGCAAAGCGCGTAACGGTAGATAGCAGGCTCGCCATCTTCAGGCCAAAATTCGATTTCTACGCCGTAGTAAGTTGATGTTTTCATTTTTCTGTCCCTTGGTTTGTGGCTGTGTCCCCAGCCGATATGATCATTATGCCTGAACATCTACGAAAAACAACATAAAACGCAAAAAAAATTTGTTTTTTGATGTATCTACAAAGTTGGAGGGCTTGGGAGATCGTCGATTCTTCAATCAGCCGTAATGACGGGCGATTTCAGCAATGAATTGATCTTTGTTGGGGTGGCGCGAAAGGTTTTGCAGATAGTTTTCCTCTGTCATGCCCGCATCGCGGCCTAGTCGGCTGAACAACTCGACTAGCTTGTCTGTGACGACTAGCTTGTGGCGCTCGGCAAAATACTGCCGTTGTCGATATACACACATCGCAGATCCCTCATGAGGTTGCTTACACCATTATACCGCATTTAGTTGTATGAAACGATCGTGTGTGATTCGTCGGCTTCGCGTAATCGGATTTGTTCGCGGTAGTGTTTGGCTATCTCGTCGCGGGTAGCTTTGTTGTCCTTCATAAACCCTCGCGCTTTCTCCCGCAATATCTCCATATGCCCTTCACCAAGATACTCATTGCAGAAGTCGGCAAACATGATCGGTTGCTCTGTGAAAAGTCGGTGACAGGCATAACAGCCAGTCAGTAAATTATCGAGGGAATAGCGTACTGCTTTATTTCTGCGCCCATAAATGTGCATGGCTTGATTGGTTTCTGTGTTGCCACATCGAACACAAGCGCCGTCACGTAGCCTAACGGCCTTGCTACAGGCTATATCAGCGTTTGTTCGCTTTATCGCCATAGTATGTCTCTCTGGTAAATAATCGCTCTCTGCCGATAGCTGCTACGGTGTGAGCACAATCACAGCTCCAGCCTGCTAGCTTGCCTCCCTCGCGTATAAACTGAGGAATCATGTCTTTGCCACACTCAGTGCATTTCATGCGTTTCTAGCCCCCAATCGTTAACAGGTAGTAACAAAGCAGACAGCCAGCTCGTCGTAAACGTATCGATATCGACGTCTATCGTGATGCCATCAGGACAAGCCACCTCAACATAGATGTCTGTCAGATTATCGTCGTCTAGGTTAGTCGTTGCCGCCTTTATCGCATCAACTCGACACACTACAGCTCCGCCATCAGGGAGCGGCATCGAGATGATCGGTATTGTTTTCACATTCTCGGCCTTACAGTCGTGCGATGTACTTCGCCCTCTAGCTTATCGTAGGTGATTACCTTTGCGCCACGCTGTGACATCCACCCGCCGCGAGCCTCATAGCTAGAGCGTCCAGTAAGAGAAGGATGCATTTCAGCAATCGCGCCGCCATCTTCGATCACTCGCTCATGGTGATAATGCCCCATGTGTATATAAACGCCTGCCGACGCCTGCCCCCACATTTGTCGGAATCGTGGCTCACTGGCGAATAACTTGTGCAGGTTTGCTAGCTTCATCTTGTGGCCGTGATGGAAGCCCAGCATACAATTCCCGTGTAAATAGGCGTAATAAGGAAACGGGTTGTCGATAACCTCGACGCGACTACCCTCAAATAAGTGCTTGATATACTTGCGAAGCCAAACGCTTGAGCTGATATCGTGATTACCCTCTGCAACCACCACCACAACGCGCTCAAATCGCGCCAGCATCATTTTAACGGCTTCCCTGACTATCGACATGGATACGTCGACAATCTTGGTGTAGCGCGTATCAGCGTCTAGTACGTGGCCGCCGCCGCTTGTCACTGGTTGCAGGTTAATCCCGTCAAAATGGATAAAGTCGCCCAGTATGTTGAGCATCCCAGTTTGAGAATTAGGACAAGCTGCCAACATATCGTGGACAGCGTTTAGGAATATCTCTGCGGCAATCTTGGTGTCGAAGTTATCGCCCGTCTCCGCCTCCCAACAGGCAGAGCCAACGTGGAAATCGGTAATCGTCAAAAGTGATAGCAACCGATCATCGCTCTGCTTTGGTGGCTTCGTAGGTTTGAAAGGGGGAACCGCATCGAGACTTTGCTCCATGCGCTCAACAAGCATCTCCAATTGCCGCTCTTTGTCGGATTGGCTCTTTACCCATTGTCCGACAGGCTTGCCGTCGTCGTTGTAATAGGTAGATACGCCTTTGACAACGAAGCCATCAGGCACAGGATGCGTGTAGTCGTGTTCTGGACTATATCCCTGTTTTGCGGCTCTTTTCTTGACGGCTCTGACGTGGCCTCTGACGGTGTATTTATCGACGCCCAGCTCTTTGCCTATAGCGCCATACCCCTTGCCTTGTTCTACTCGGCTAATTACTTCTCGTTGCCTTTCGGTTGTGCAAAAATCCAAAAGGCTCATAAGCCTACCCCCGTTGGATTTTGTAATACTCCGAATGCTGCGGCTTGGTTAATTTGACGCCCAGATCAATGCACCACGCCTCAACTTGCTCCATGAAGTATAACATTTCGCCGCGATCAAGGCTTGACGTTGCCCGTACCTGATTTGGCACCGTAGTTTTGCCAACAATCACATCCTCAGTGCCGAGAAATTTATATTTGATCATCAATTTCAGATCCTCTTCGGTGCCAGTGAAACCACCGTTTTTCTTAAAATGGTTATGCATATCCCGTACCCACACATGGAATAGATCGTTTTGACTCAGCGAGCGCTTAGGTTTGTATTCCTCTAGCTTCCACGCAACTGGCTTGTCCCAATTCCACTCATCTTGCAGATATCGCTCAAACGCTTTTACTCGATCTTTAATTTCTAAAGGATTTTTGATCAGCCAAAATTGCCCCATCATTTCGTTACCCTCACGCCGTCGTGTGTTACGTATTGCCCATATTGCGCTAGGCACCGCTGCCTAAATGGCTCGTAGTTCATAAAATCGTGAGTAGCGTGATCCAAGGCCGTCATCTGTTTCGGCGTTAGCTTGCCGCCTTGTTCCTGCGCCTTTTCAGCAAACGGTGAAACGCCTTTCTCTTGCTTGCTTGCCCTGTTCAGCCAGTTATTAACAAAGGCTTTGCAGTTCTTCTTGCGCCGCTTAGGGTTTGCGTCAATCCATGACTCTGCCGCCGCATACTCTGCAAACACATCGACGTTAGGATAAGCGTTCTGCCAAGCAATAAAATCCTCGTCGGTTGGTTGATAGTCTGTACCGTCTAATTTCTTCATATCCACTCCACATCTTTTTTGTTAAACATATAGCATGGCTCGATATCATCTTTTAATGCTTTGCGTCCTGCTGGGGTGCCACCTGCCATTTTTAATGTAGCTTCACAATCGCTCCACGCACCGCCACCATGCACCTTGATATAGCCTATTTTCCCTTCATGCCTGAAAACTAACAAAAACGGCAATCCAGTAGTTTGCGCCAAATTGAACCCTTCTAAGTATTTCGGCACATTCAAACCTAAAAACAGTTTTCGCTTGTAGTCTTTAACCTCCACCCATGCGACGGGAACACCGTCACGATATAGAACAGAATCAATCCTGTATTTGCCGCCGTTTCCTAGTTTATGCCAATTTGATTTGCTCCAATCTGCTAAGTAGTGAAGTATTTCGGCCTCGTTTGCTAAATCGTCCGCTGTCTCTCTCAACATCTTTCCCCCTTCTAAAAGACAATAAGGATCATTAGAGGCGGTTGTTGCCCCATACAAGCATCTAGCTAGTCCATTCAGTTCTACAGTATCAGTGCAGATCATTTACGGCTCTGCCATCACCGCGCCCCTACTACATGGCAACATAACCACTGTTCATCCCCGCCTCTAAAGGTTCGAGAACTGATTCGGCTTTCTTGAGCGGCTGCACCTGAGACAGCACTATTTGACTAGGCTCGACTAGGCGTACATTAAGAGGACGAGGTGATAGGTATACAGACAGCTAGATTGCTGTATAATTTTCCCATCCTTTTTGCACACACACTAAGGATACATTTTGCGAATCCCTTCCGCAAGATGTCCTAGGGCGGCTCCACACCGCCCTTTTTTTTACTCCTCTATTGGCTCTTCAGCGCAACGAAAACAAACATCGTCATCATGGCGCTCGTCATAAACAACGCTGTCTTCTTCCCAATACCGCCCCGTGCAAACAGGGCAATCAAACGGATAAGGCATCATTTTTCATCTCCCTAACGAATGAAATTCATCAAGCGTTAAATCGAATCGATTACAAAACCAAAGCACCCGACTGAATTTCATGTCAGGGGTATGTCTCCATCGACTGATTTTATTCACATGACAATCCAGCTCTTTCGCTAATTCAGCGATTGATACATCTCGCATCGCTTGCGCTCTACGTAATGCTTTCCCGCAATCAGAATGGCAGATCATCGTCCAACTCCTCTAGCTTTTGTTTGGCTTGTGCAACGCCCTGCTTTGCCACCTGTGCCTGATCTGGCTCCCAAGTGTCGAGCTTGGCGTATAGCTTATCGCTAGCCTTCGCCTTCATTACCTCGAGGTTTACCCAATCCCCAGACTGTTCGTTTAGGAACGGGATAAACTCCGATTTTTTCACCGCCAATTTGACTACAGCGTAGTCAGGCGCGTTTGGATTTCTCTTGGCTATTAAGCCGTTTGCGAAAGTTATGTCACTGCTCATTGCGCTTCTCCTAATATCAGTTTGCGTGCTTCGTTAAACTCGTTTGACTTCAAGTCTTTACGCTCTGCTGTTGTAAAAATCCCGCCTTTGCTAGGCGCCAGCCACAACGCTCTTTTATCGTCGTCACTGATCTCGCCCCATGCCTCTGCTACAGATTCCCACGCCCGTAGTTCGAGGTGTTCTTTGATGAAATACACTGATGCATAGTTGCGCTGTAATGCTTCCATGTGCGCCATTAAGATAGGTAGCTCACTTTGTTGCTCAATGGCACTAGCAACTTCATCAGCCGATGCGATAGAGTCGCCAGTGTATTTAGAATTAAACATACCGATGCACCTACCAATCGCTGATGTCTCGCAGTTTTCCACCCAACTAGTGCTGTTCACGTTGGTGCTGCCTTGGACTTCGTGAGCGTGTCCTGTACTGCATACGACTCCAGTGGCTAGATGAATAACAGACGCCTTAACAAGCGCTTCATTCATGTCAGCCTTTAGGACTTCGGTGTGAATCGCGTACTCGCCATTTGAATCGTCCAAAAACTCTTTCAACCTTGCGGCAATTAGCTTGTAATCTTTACCCTTAATCGGGACTGTTTCTTTGCTCATAACTAGGCTCCCTTCGCCATTTCTTCATATGTCACGCCAACCTCACCTGCTAGGCTTGCGGCGTCCCTGCACTGTGCCAGCCAGTACCCGTCACCATAACCCGACTTGTACGCGTCTGAAGCATTCCAAGCGTGCGTATTGCAGGCCAATCCATCCTCAAAGCCTTTGCGGAAATCCCGCTCGGCTAATCGGCTCCAATCTGTCCAACTGCGAGTCAGATACTCTTCATCATCTATTCGCATCGCGCCACTCCTTAAACACGGTGATATCACACGGGCGGCTCATCTCGCGCACGTAATCAGCGTCTAGCTGTAACAGCTCCTCATGAATCCAGCGCTTGCCATAGTTCCAAAACATGGCGCGTGTTTGCTCGATCCATTTATCAGCAGGGCGGTTATCGCCAAACAGGTTCATAAGCCACTCAGCGCCATCACGTCGCCATGATTGCTCGTTGCTCATGTCCCTGCCGTTGTTGTCTTTGTTGCACGCGACAGGCTCAGGTATCAGCTCGTCGTAGCCATCTTGTAAAGCCCAGCCCAGCAGCTCGCCGCGCATCTCGCCAGTGATAGCGTCAATGTTGTCTTGCCAATCGGGGTAATACAGATTTATTTCGTAGATGTCTGGTGTCATCAGTTTTCTCCCTTCAAAGAGCGGCTTACGCCGCCCCCGCCTCTGCCATGTCAATGACTTCATCCCAGAACTCGCTTGCCGAGCCTGAGTACCAATTGATTACGAATGATTCGGATTGGCTTGAGTCCCACATCAGCCCATCTGGCGCATCGACACATATGTGCTTATCGTGCGTCGTGATATAGCTGACATCCCAATCAACCGTGCCGCCTTGCTTGGCGATAGCGGCTAACGCTTGTTTGCGTGTTGCCATAGGTTTTCTCCCTTCAAAAGTTCCACATGGAACATTTTCCATTATGCCTGAAATTACAACAATAACAACAATTTTTGAATTTTTTTTGCGTTTTTTGTTGTTTTTATTTTCTTTTAGCCCATAATGAACTCGTCAACTGATTAGGAGATATGACATGGCAACAAGAGCAACCTATCGTTTTAACACAGGCCACACCGCTTACCATCATTGGGACGGTTACCCAGAAGGCGCGGCACAGCTATTAGCCAACGCGCTCATCAAGGGTGGCGATCTTAGTATTCAAGCCTTTTTAGATGCTAACGAAAAGGCAGAAGAAACCGAAAGTCACCACATCCACGGCGATACAGAGTATCGCTATAACGTCCTACGTAATAACAAGGGCGAGTGGCGCATAAAAGTTTTAGAGCGCATCGACTTTTCTGACAAGTGGCGAATCGAGTTCTATGGCTTGGCTACTGATTTTTTCAAACAATATGGGGCGTTATAGTCGCCTTTCTTTTCACGGCTTTCGGAGGGAAAAAAATGGGAGAAGTAATTCTGGGTGATTTTGGCGATCTAGATGCGAAAAGTGACGAGCTTATGCGGCGTGTTTTTTCTGCTTGTGATGATTCTGAGCTAGATCCAGAATACGTTTGCATGATGATGATTACTACATTTGGCAATACGCTATTTCAAAACCTTTGCCAAGATCATGCGCTTGAGCATTTACAGATCGCCGTTTTTAGTATTTGCGAAAATAATAACGTAGTCTTTGACGAAAATTAACCATAAGTCCACATGACTGGCGTGGTTGCTCGCATATCGACGTGTACAAATGTGCGTGCCACGCCTATACCGCCGAAGCCCATGTCCAAGGCTTCTTTAACGATCTTCATGCGCTGTTCGCCATTCTCTACTGCGATGTCTGCGGCGATGCCTTGTGTATGCGTGCCTTTGCTTCCTGCTGGCTTGCTACGCTCGGCAGTGTGATTAACTGAGCGATAACCGCTAGTGATGTTAAACGGGAAGCCACAGCGCTCTCGTAGCTCATCAAGCATATGGATGAACTCGGGAAGCATATCGTTTTCGCCAGTCTCTCGACAGCGAAACTCCGAAATAGAGAAATGCTTATACATCAGCCTTTCCACTTAGTAAGGCCACGAATTCCGACGCTGCTTGCGACAAGTGCCGCCAACATTGCTCGATAGTAGTCAGGCATGGTTTCCAGAACCTCGAAACCGTCACGAACGTAAGGGACAAGAGGTGGAATGAAACAAGCAACAAGAGGAATGCTAAACAACACAGAAAAAAGCTCGTCGCGCCAACTATCATTTGCATTGCTAGCGTGAATATTCTCCCAGTTCGCGTCCTGCTTAATTGCTTCCATTTTCCTTTCATGGACTACGCGCTTTTCTTCAGCCTTTCTTTCAAGATGTCCCCCTACCAGATTTACCAACGGAGTTATTAGTGTTTGCCACATTGTCGTCACCGTATCGAACGCAGTAGTAATGCGTCACTTCTTTTTCAATACAAATCATCTCGCCATAAAGCGGCGTGCAATCGTCTTTAATCGTCTTATAGTATGCCCAATCCAGACATTGCCTGCGCTCTGAAGCGCACCCCGAAAGACACATAACCAACAAGATTATGCGCCTCATACGTCTAATAGTCTCTGATGAGAATTATATCGAAGTTAGCCGTTACGCTCGAATCGTTAGCGCTGACATTATCCACCTGCACGTCGATGTCGGTTTTAGCGTCAAACTTTAGCGGAGCTGTAAAGTCATAACGATAATGGCCTGATGTTTCTGCCATATGAGTGATGCGGAAGGGTAGGCCGTTAGATTTGCGCGTGTAGAGCATTACGGTGCAATCTTTCTTGGAATCAATAGTTACATCAAAGTTAACCAGATAGCCAGAATAGCCTGCGGGTACGGTATACACAGCCATTAGCGTCTGAGCGTCCCCTGCTTCGATCTGAGCGACGATAGTGCCTGTCCCTGATGTAACCCTAGCCTCTAGCGTGCCGACGTTCACAGCGTCGTATGTCATGCGATAGACGCGTATGAAAGTGTTGGTAGTTGCTACAGCCGTCAAGCCGTTGAGGGTTACCGTTTCTGTCTGTTCATTGTAATCGGCATCCAGTCCTTGGATTGTCATCGTGCTGGTGTCTGACGCGCTAGTCGATATCGCGTAGATAGTCTGCGCTGTCGTTAAAGATGCCCAAGGGTAGGCGCCACCGCCGCTCCAAATACTTTCAGGATCTGTCGCCTGATCGATGTCAAAGTTTGCGCCAAACTTATGGATAATTTTGCTGTTAGGAATGACACCGCGAGCGATGTCGAGATACATCGCAGTAGATGGGCGATGTGGGGAAAACTGAAACATTAGCCGCGATATCCGTACATAACAAGGCCGACAATCGAGCTAATTAGAATCCAAACAAAGCGCTCTGCAATCTTCACTGATTGCGAGTTATAGCCAACGATACCTTTGACATTATCAAGATCGCCCTCGTACTCATCCAATCGAAACTCTAGCCTATCGATGCGTGCAGCGCCTGCGGTTAGCTTCTCGTCTACCCGAGCGATTAACGTCATGGCTTCAGCGAGCTTGTCTAGCTTCGTTTCTATCCTGTTCAGCCTTACATCGGTATCGCTCATCATCGCCTCTTTCTACAACCAGACTCTACTCGGTGAATTAGGGGTTACGCCGTGGGATGCGTCGAGAGCCTCAACAGTCTCACGCATAGCATCGCCCACGAGTCTTACATTGACGTGCCAGCCATCGACAGCGGCCATCTCTTGATAGTCCATGCCTTCTGAGTCAGTCAGGGTTACGCCTGTAGGCTCGTAGATTGTCCCTACAACGTCAATAGCGTAGTCATGGCTGTGAGCTACTAGGTAGGGATCACCGTCTGCTACCTGTGTTGACTCTCCAGTCTCCTCGTCTACGTTAGTGATGTAGTCCTGTCGGTAGAAGTCAGCCAGTACAGTAGGCATATCTGACTCTGCGCTAAGACGTAAATAGAAGTCTACCTTTGGCGCGTCTTCGATTACTTCTTCGATTACTTCTTCTGTCATGATGTTAGATCCTGTAGTTGCGCTTCAGTGAGCGATCTGGGGTAATACTTAATAGCCTTTATGTGCCCTGTATTGTTTCCAAAAATTTCAAAACTAGTAATACCCAATAGATTGCCGTTATGGGTACGAGGTATCGGAGTGCTTCCATTTACAGAGCCAACGGCAGAATCAACCTCAACACTAATAGCGGCCTTTATGGTAAGTGATGTAACATTTGTAGCAATCGCAGGTGTATTTACTCCGTCATAAAATACTATAGGATAGTCATCATCTGGAGAGTTAGCGTATAGCCAGCGAGTGCTTGCTGTGCCACCTAAGATCCTTAAATTAGAAACATCTTGTTCTTGCAATGTACACTCAACTAAGGCTGTTCCTTCGCCTTTGTTATACCCAAAGTCAGCCACAGGGATACTAGCCACATCAGCAGAGCGTGTTGTTGTACTGCCTGAATTACTCTTTATGTAGCTGGTGGGGAAGCTACCTGCTTCGAGTTGAGCGCCCCAAATATAAATACCTGAAGTTCCGTCTCCATCTATAGTAGCGTCGTTGTCTGCCTCGGCTAAATAAATACGAGCCTCAACCGAAGTATCAGAACTTACGATTCCAGTAATAGCGCATCTGTACCAGCCGCTTCCTGCGTTTTGAATGGTAGCCGAAGTAAACGTACCCGAAGCTCCGCTGTCTGTAGTTCCCACTTCTCCCGTCGATACGTTAAAAAACGCCTCAAAATAATCATTCACAGAAGTGTCGCTTAAAAGCAATCTCACAAAATTCAAGCTATTAGGCTTTACAAAAACGCTGAAGGTGTTTGTTGAGCTTGCAACAACAGTCGCTGATTTTTTTATGATGTGTGTACTAGCGGCTGTATTGTCCATATAAAAAGACGTTGCTGTTTCTGTACCGTCAGGGGCTGTAGCAGAATCAGCATCATCAGATGAACGCGTATTAGTCCACTGGCTAAAGTCCTCAGAGTAAGTAATCAGATTAGTCCTAGCCTCTTCTATAAGCAGTCCAAGCCTATCTACACCCTCGGGATAGGGCAGAATGTACTTATCGAGATTGGCCTCGATGTAAGGATTTAGAACGTCCTCGATGTAATCAATGTAGGTTTGATTCGTTAATGTACCAACAAGCCAGTTAGCGTATTGGCTCGCATCGAACGCACTGACATCACCGTTGTTAGTGATATCACCAATTTTTCGCCCATTAACTAGAACGTCAAATTCTGTCGCTTGTGGCTCTTGCCCTACTACTGCCTTCAATATCTCATCGTCGATGTTTTCAAACCGATCTTTACTGTCGTTCAAAGCATACTCAATGCGCGGTACGTTATTTGGATGCTCGAATAAGGTTAGTCGTCCGCCTGATTGATCGAAGAGGACTTCTTTGACGCTTACGGAGTCTACTGAGCCGACGAAATTGCTAGTGGCTTGTAAGAAAATTCCGCCAGTCGTCGTAGTCAAAACCGATTCTCTATAAAAGCCATCGGCATAGTTATAGCCTAATGTGATGCCCCCCACTAAAACCTGCAAACCGCCTGCTGAGCGATCAGAAATCCTATGGGTTATTTCATATACCTTTCCAGCGCTTAGCTGAGGCAGCGACTGATCAAGATTAGAAACCGCTGTTTGAGAGCCGTCGCTTCTTGCCTTACCGTCAGAAATGCTCCATCCATCACCCTTCGTCCAGTCAGAATCCGAGTCGAATCCGCCATTGACAACAAGCTCATCTCCATAGCTAACAGGGCGCAGGGCATAGCCTGCACTGGCTCGGCTGAATGTAATTAAATTCTGGTAGTTGTTATACGTCTTCGTTCCCATCACTCACTCCAGTCATTAATAACGTAGCTGTTTGTACCGCTGCCTGAGAATTCTAACGACAGGGATGGCTCTAATTCAGGGTTGGTAGCTTCGACAAGGCCGTCATCAGTAATGTCCTTATCCCAGACACGGAAGGTGCCGACAGTGCCCATGTAGTCGTAGGCTAGGCTTAGATCAGTAGCAGACAAGTCAGGCAGTGCCGTTGGCGTTGTGTCTTCTGTAAGAGCTACGCCGTCTACTGCGCCGTTAAGGAAAGTTAAGCCGTGACGTGAGGCCATATTAAACGGCACTAAAACATCAGGCGCATATTCTGAACCGTCGCCTTGAACCGCATCAAAAACATTGTTTGCTTCTTGAACGAACTTAGGCTCACCAGTGCCATTATTAGTGTCTAGTGAATGGAAAATCCTGTCAGTAGCACTGTCATACCATCGGAACATTTTTGGCTTATCAAAAGCGTCAATATCAGCATACGTCATAGCACCGTCCATAGCGATGGAGACTGACAGCGGGTTATTAAGCTCGCGGACGCTGATATTGTCTAACGATGCTGTAGCATTAGAATCCTGCGTTAAACTAAAAGCAACATTCGCAATTGAACCCGATGCAACACCGTAAAATTCATAGCTTCCAGTTCCGTTTACAGTTGTATCTAAATTTACGCTATCAAATATGGTTGTTATTTTAGTAATTGCGCCTATGGCTATTACGTCAAACGAAATTGCGTAAACAGAACCATCGGTAACATTTAGACTTTGTTGTAAAACGCAACTGGTGCCACCGTTTCTGTCTAAATCAATATAGCCAGACGCGTTCCATGTTCCTAATGCTGGGCCATTACCTGAAACTGTCCAATCATCTAACGCACTAGCGTCGTCAAAGGTTCCGCTAGTCACAAGCTCATCACCTATGTACTGCGGCGTAGGCCACGGTAGGTTAGCCGATGGGATCGTGAAGGTCTCTGCCGCTCTGCTGACAGACGAGCCAGACGTTGGGATTAGCGATGAAGGTGTGGATGCTATTTCAGTCTGAGCGTGATAGACATAGAAATAATTGCTTGTGCTTCCTGTGAAACTTTCAGATCTTACTGCTGTTTTGCTTGTAACTGACGCTATTATATCGTTGTTTCCTGACGCAGTATTAATTGCATCAGCAGTCATCGAGCATCGATACCAGCCATTACCCAAATTTTCTACAGTGGTTGAACTAACACCTGAGCCTACATTCCCAACAGTGCCGTCTGACAAATCAAAGTTAGCATAAGCATTAGCTCCAAACGCTACCGAAGTGCCTAAAAGCTGTACATACTGTCTTGTTCCTTTTTTCAGGACTGCGCTTTGCGTGTATGTAGTGCCAGACACATAAGAAATATTGTTTAAACTGTAATAAACAAAATGATTAGAGGTGGCTGTTGTTTCTACTATCTTAGAAGCGTTTTCGTTTCCATCAGGCGAAACAATATCGTTTTCTGTAATAGTGGTTGCTGACTTACTCCAAGTGCTGTCTGGAGTGCTTTGATCAGTTAAGTTAGTCCTAGCCTCAGACTCCGCCAGAAGCCCCTCATTTACCCATGCAGAGCCGTTGTATACATGGTGGCCTATGCGTGGGAGGTACTTAGCAGATGACGTTGTAGGGACGTATGAGGCTCTTGAGAGTGGCTGATCAGGGTTGTCTACCATGCCGCCTAAGTCTGAGCGGTAGAGGTGCATACCCCATAGGTAGATGCCATCAGTGCCGTTGCCAGCAAATTGAGACACGCCGTCAGCGTTTGACATCCCAAACCCAGCTCCTGATCCATCTGAAACACAATCGACACTGCAAAGATACCAACCGTTACCAGCGTCAGTTATTGTGACGTTACTATGATCTCCAGACGTAGTGCCTACAGTGCCGTTAGATAAATTAAAAAATGTAAAATCGCCAGCTGTTGGCCCATTCATCATAAAAAAATTATAGCCAGCCGC
>Ga0213859_10000794_pt1 | contig 14331 bp, 17 predicted proteins | sample PICome_2_FD_160133 | JGI IMG/M metagenome (GOLD analysis project Ga0213859, IMG submission 160133) | Coastal seawater microbial communities near Pivers Island, North Carolina, United States - PICO304 | ecosystem: Environmental > Aquatic > Marine > Coastal | place: USA: North Carolina... | reverse complement strand
ATCGTACTGGGTAGATGGGGATAAGAGTTGTCAGATATATGGGTTAAACCTTTTAAAAGACTATCATCGGGATCAACCACTCATTATATGTGAGGGTGAGACTGATATGCTTGTATGCCCAAACAACGCCATTAGCTTTAGTGCGGGTGCAGGATCTATTCCTGATGATATCAGTCCCATTCTTGAATTTAAGCACATTTATATTGCATACGATAATGACACCCCTGGTAGAGAGGGCGCAGAACGACTCGCGAAACGAATTAAGACAGAGAGTAGAGGGGTCAAAGTCTATATCTGTCAATGGAGTGAATATCTTGAAGAAGGATATGACATTCGTGATGAGTTTACCAAGTACAAAGAGGATGAAACGTACAAGTTCCATGAACTTAAAAGCAGTATTCAGGCTGCAATAGAATATAAACTACCAAGCAGAGGATACGATGTCATTGATACCTCCGACCTGACACAATCCTATAATACCCCACCAGAACCAATCGTAGAATACCTCCTCTATGAAGGTGGGGTTAGCTTGGTGGCGGGAACAGATGGGGTAGGCAAAACTTGGTTTGTTTTACAAATGGCTTATTCAATCGCAAGTGGTACATCGTTTTTAGATTTTCAGGTACGAAAGAAAGAAGTATTACTTATTCAGTTTGAACTCTCGTTAGAGCAACTATCAAACCGAGTCAAGGCAGTACAAACCAATTTCCCTGATGATACCAGGGTACACATTGCACGATTTGATGATAATGATATGATGTTTACCGATCAATGGCAGAAGATAAGGGATACCATTGATGATATAGGACTCAAGGATGGGGTTATCATCGTGGATAATATCTATACGAGTACCAACCAAGACCTTTCAGATAATAATGCCTTACAACAGATCCTGTCGATGATACAACTGATTAAGAGTACGACAGGCAACTCTATCGTTTTAGTGGGGCATCATAATAAGAGCAGCAACCACGATGAAGAACCTATCTTATCTAAAGGCTTGATTCATGGGGGCAAACACTTAACCAATTATGTACATAATGTATTTCAAATTGGAGATAGTACACTTTCTACAGATATGAGAAGGGGTAAGATTACAAAAGTAAGGGATGCGCATTGTGAACTAAATGGTATGCCTTTTAAGTTGAATTGGAATAGGGAAGAGGTGTTATTTGAAAGAGGTGCGGTTATTGAAAATGAAAAACTACATACAATGGAAGTGAACGAGAAATGGGAGATTAAACTGTTAAAAGACTTCTATTATTATATTGAGAAAAAAGAATTTGATCGTAAGCGGATCTGGAAATTCTTGGAAGCAGAGCAAGGTTGGATGCCCACCACTTATAATATAAATAACAAATTGACACGCTATTTAAAAACTATGATCAAGTGGGGATATATAATAAAAAATGCACATGGTTCTTATGGTTTTAACCATGCAGAAATGGATTAAACCCTGTGTATGTATTTTATGGTTATTTGGTTATTTGGGGTGTTTTTGGGAATTGGTTTCACGAGGAATATAACCATATAACCATCATATAATGAACGGGGTTTGTTAACAATGAAATTAAGTGGATTACTCTATTGTAAGTGTTGTGGAGTTTATGAACTAGAAGGGTATAGATATTTAAAAAGAAAAACAATTTCCAGGGTTGAAGTTTACTACTGGTCTAATATACCAAAACGGGGACTGAATGTAGTTCCATGTCCCCGTTGCAAAGATCTTGATCCACCGTATGATGTGGTCAACACTCATTATGATCGACCTGACAAGTCCTACCATCTTTTGTAACGCCTTTTACTATTATCCATTTCATTACTTACACTCCCTTCAACTATTTTGTATTTTTTCTATAATAGCACGAACATCTTTAAACTTTGCAAACCTTTCTTTACCAACCAAATGAGGATAACCACCTCCATAGGATTGTTGCATACCATATAATCCTTTTAATATATAGTTTAGTTCTTTTTCATTAAATATTATCTGTTTCATTCTACTTCCTCATTATAAATTTTAAAATCATCTTCGTGCCAAATATCTTCATAATATTCTCCCATTGGTATTGATACCTTCCAATAGTAATTTTTTAATTTCTGAATTAAAATTGCATTAAACCCACCTTCTTCTACAACACAATCTCCTTTTTTATATTTCATCTAGTCAACTCCTCTAGTTTATATTTCATCCTTTGTTGTAGTAATGCAGTATTACGCCATCTATCAGCACTTAGTCGCTCTCGATCTATTTTGTCTTGCATTAACCTTACCACAATGGTAAAACCAATAAGCATCATTAACATTAAAATTGCTACTATAGTTTCCATTACTTACGCTCCTTTATGTGTTTTTTAACATAGCCTAAAGTCATATACCTATCTTTTTCTTTGTTTAAAAAGACAGGTTCATTAAGGTTGTCAAATCCTCCTTTATAACAAATAGAATCAATAGTTATAACTTCTTTAGGTTGTCCATCTCCATAGTCTTGATTCCATAAAACTTTTTTACCTATATAATATTCCATTACTTACGACTCCTTTATGTTGAATTGATTTTTTATATACTTTTCAATTTCTTCTTTAAATATTGTGTTTTTTGTGTACCCTTTTTCATGTGTCCATTCATCAATACATATATGATCATTACATAAATCATCATCTAGGTTTTCAATACATTGTTCTGTGCCAAAAAAATCATAATCACAATCTTTACAAACCATTTTGATCTCTATCATTACTTACGCTCCTTTATTCTGAATACTCTTTAATTTTTTAAGTATATGTTCGTATTTCATAATATTCTCATTAATTCTTTTGCAAGATTCCCACATTTTTAAAGATCTGTTTTTATCATATCTTGTTTCCAATATCTTACATTTATCTTGTACCATATTTTTTAATTCATTGATGTCATAATGATCTAGCATGTCTTTAATCTCCTTTACTTTCTCCAGGGGGGTGAGGGGCAGCAATCATGCGGTAACTACTACCCCTCGGAGGAGAAAATGTTTTATTGGTTAATTAATTCTTGTTTAATGGTTTCTAGCTTTTCACCTTCATAAATCTTTGCATGATCAAACCAATCATGTAATTGGTCTATATATTCAAGCTCTTGCTCTATGTCGTATGAGTCCATATATGGTATTAAATACTCGTTAATAAGCCCATATTCGCATTTAAACAATATGGCATCAGTGTAACCACCTCGAACATCACAACCACCGTGAATTTGTATTAATACATAATCTTCATATTGACCATCTACAAACAACCTCAGAGTTGCCCCTTGTAAGGTTTGAGAAAGGTCACTGTCACCGTTATAAGTGTTCCAAGTATGGATATTATCTTCATCTACAAATTCAGAAAGGTAGTCCCAAGCACTTACACCAACTCCATACGGTTCGCAATCTGCTAGTTCATCATTCAATTCATTTAGTTTGTTGAATTCTTTTGAGATTTTATCTAATTCAAGATTAGATCCATCACCCGCTAAATAATGAAATACAGATACTGCCCTGAATAATTCATCTGCTTTGCCTTCATTATTAAACCCAACCCCAAAAACTTGCTCTTCCTCTCTCATAAAGTCATCAATGGTTTTTTCTTGGTTGCGTTGCCAGTGCCTGTTGCTTGATCCTCCTGAGTCAAGAAAATGTTTCCCCGTGTTTTCTTTGAGTTTCTCATATATTAATTGCCGTAGTTTGCTCATGTTTGTTTTTTCTCCTTTGTAGAGGGTGAAAAGCAATCTCACCCCCTAACTTTTCCTTATAAAAAGGGTTATACTCCAATCTTTTTAGAGTGAATTTGTATTGTTCCAACAATGTTTCCATTACTATCTCGAATAGTATTCGGATAATCCCAGTTAGTTTTTAACAACTGATCAACCGATTCTTTTACTTGCTCCATTGCATTTTTTATTTCTCCTCTATTTATCTTACCAAATGCTGGATCGCCTGTATCAAATGCTTGGTTATCTGTATTGATGTTTATAAATATTTTCACTTCTATTTTCTCCTTGTTAACTGTTTGTTATTGCTCCGCATGAGCTGTTAAAGATTACTAACAAAAAGTAACGGTAACAAGATATAAAGTAACAATAAGTAACAATAGATTATAATCTATATCACCGCAGCACCGCACCGAACCGCGTTATAAATACATAATTATATTATACTTAGCGCGCAATATGTAATCAAATTCCAGGCGGTTATATTATAAGGTGTAGAAACGACAACCGACAGTTTATATCGGTCAACCCACCCCCCCATGCACCGCGCGGACAAACGACAGGGGGTGCTATGTTACTCCCCAGATATTTTTTCATGCCTAAAAGGCTTTTTTTTGCGTTCATTTGACTTGTGGGAACTATAAGTGTATGTTTTCGTTACACTTATATGCCAAAAACGAAAAAGAAAAAGACGGAAGTGATTAAGCAGGCTACAAAGAACGCTCAAGATAATCCTTACTTAAAGAATTTTCTTGCAGAATATGAAGAGGAGACTGGCTTAAAAACTCGTTTTACTGCAAAAAAGGACAAGTTTCTGGCATATTTAGTCGCAAACAACGGATTTATATCGCACGCAGCTAAAGAAATGGGTTATTTCCCAGCATCAGTAAGGTTTGCAATGAAAGGCGACCCTGCATTTCAGCAGGCGGTCAAAGAAATACAGCAAGGATTCTTAACTGAACGCTTGGATGAACTCGAAAAAATATCATTTACACAGGCAGCAAAGGCTGGAAATGTTACAGAACGTATTTTCCAGCTAAAGGCGCATGACCCAGGTAAATACAGAGATAGAACCAATCAACAGAATACACAGGTAAATGTGATGGTTTCTGGCACATCACCAAAGGATAGGGCAGCAGTATTAAAAAAGATGAAGATAAACTAAGCAGATTGGAACGAGAAGCCATCCGCGACAACGCATTTATGACTCCAAGAGACATATTTGAAATCTATTTACGCACCAACTTTGGGTTAACCTCATTTATGGCGAATGAGGCTACAGAATTTGCCATAGATTTATTTCATTTGGATAAAACTGGTAAGTTGCCCATTGATTGGGAGATTTGGTATAGGAATCAGGCTTAGTGGATGTAAATATATCCTATAGAGATGGTGAAGGAAATCCTACATCGCCATTAGATCATCAGGAAGAGTATCATTTATTTACAGGATGGAGTAAGCATCAGGTGCTTGCAGGTTCATTAGGTACGGGTAAAACAGAGGCAATGTGCATGGAGGCAATCCATCAAAGTGCTGCATTTCAGGGTAATCTTGGTTTAATGGGTAGAAAGGTACTGGATTCGTTTAAAAAATCTACGCTTATCCAGTTGCTCGATCTTGGTCAGGGTTTTATTGACAAACATCGCGCCCAAGACCGAGAAATTATCTTTAAAAACAGGTCAAAAATCGTATATATGGCGTTGGATGACTCCAGAGACTCGATTCAACGCATAAAATCAATGAATTTAGGGTGGTTTGCCTTTGATCAGATTGAAGAAATGACCGAACAAACATTTATAGCTGCTGCGGGTCAAATGCGTAGAAAAAATGCCATGCGTTGCAGTTTTCATACATGTAATCCAGCAGGTCATGACTGGGTATGGAAGAGATGGAAGAAGGATAAAGAAAAGCAGAATAAAAAGAAAGGTGGTTACAGACTCATTGAAACGATGACTTGGCAGCCTGGCATGCCCCCTCCACAAACCGATGATGAAGTAAAGTTGTATTCAGACAACCCTCATTTGCCCGCAGACTATATTAAGCATCTATTATCCATGCCAGATCAATGGGTCAACCGATATGTCTACTGTAGTTGGGATGATTTTGCGGGATTAGTCTATCCTGAGTTCAAAGAAGAGTCTCATTGTATCAAATCGTTTGATATTCCTAAGTGGTGGAATCACTATGTGGTGTATGATTATGGCTATCGTAATCCAAGTTCCATTCTTTTTGCAGCTACCGATGAAGAAGGTACGATTTTTGTCTATGATTTAATCTATGAGTCAGAACACACCATTGAAATGTTAGTTCCAAAGGTAGAAAGAAGGTTGAAAAGTGGTGTGGACTATACATTTTTAGCAGATCCCAGTATTGTCAGAACAGAAAGAGATGGAAATAGTGTCGCAGATGAGTGGTATGATTATGGGATTGAGTGGGAAAAAGCAAAAAACGATAAGCGTGCTGGGTTTGAGCGAGTATCCAGTTACTTAAAGCTCGATGAGAATATGCGCCCTAAGTTATTGTTTTTTAATAAATTAAATATGAAACCTTTGGTGGAAGAAATCGTTGACTATAAGTGGAAGGAACTCAAACATGGATTTGAAAGTAGGAATCTACCCGAAGAACCTGTTAAAAAGAATGATCACGCAATGGATTGTTTGCGTTACCTTGTTCATTATGTCGAGGATAGCTTTTCTCCCAACGAACCTAGTGATGACTACGGTCTTTGGGGTTTTTCACAAAATAAACGAACAAGTTGGATGAGTGCATGAATTTACACGAAGTACATGAAGTTTTTGAAGCAATGCTGGAGAATGATTCTCATTGGATGGATGCAGCAGAAGAATCAGCCAGATTTTATACTGGTAGTTTTGGAACTGGTCAGTGGGAGGAGGCAGACTTACAGACATTACGCGCAGAAGGTAGACCGCCTTTACAGTTAAATATTATTCTTCCAAAGGTCAATTTAGTGACTGGTGTAGAAAGGCAGGGGCGTTCTTCATGGAAAGCGCGACCTATAGAGTCAGATGATGAGAATGAAGCAATGCTTACTACTGCTCTTTTATACCATTTAGACAGAAATCGCAAGTTACAGAGTTTATTTAGTCGCGTATTCAAGGATGGAGTCATTACTGGGCGAGGTTGGATAGATGTTTGCGTTGAGCCAGGCAAATTCTATGATGGTGAGTTAACCATAAAAAGAGAATCATGGGCAAATGTTCATATTGATCCTGAATGTAGAACGCCTGATACAAAAGATTGGAATTATTTAGCGCGTACCAAATACCTGACACTGAATCAGTTGCGCTCCATGTATCCTGATGCAGTAGGCGATATGGAGAATATAGAGTCATTTTTAGATGTTCCATCAGAGTTAGGAGAAGAAATTGGTAGCTATTATCGTAATGCAGAGCCAATTAATCCTGCATACCACTTAGATCCCGCACATCGTAAGGTTCGCGTTCTTGAGATGTGGAATCGAGAGTATGAAAAAGAGCATTTTATTATTAATAAGGCTACTGGAAGAATCTCTCCTACAGGATTTTCAAGCAAAAGAAGTGCAGAAAATCAAATAAAAGAATTACAGGAGATGGAAGAAGCTGCAAACATGCCAATGAAAACTGAATTTGGTGTGATCAGTAGGGTAGTTCCAAAAACCTACGTTACACTATCTGCTGGTATGAAAATATTGCAGGAAAAAAAGAACAATCCATACATGCACAATGAGTTTCCTTTAGTTCCCTATTTTTATCACTTTGAGGATATGGGTGATTACATAGAAACCTTTGGTATTGTGGAGAATATGAAAGATCCACAGCGAGAAAAAGATAAAAGACGTTCACAGATGCTTGATATTATTAATAGATCACCAAGAGGTGGTGGTGTATTTGCTGGAAATAAGGTTTCTCAGGAGGAAATGAACGAAGCCTCCACAACAGGTAGGTGGATTGGTATTCCTGGCTTTAAAGGGCGAATTACAGACTTTATGCAGCAATGGTCGAACTCTCACTTATCTATTGTAGGCAGTATTGCTGCAATGGAGCAGAAAGCAGAGTTTGATGCAAAAGAAATTAGTGGTGCTACCGATCCAATGATGGGTATTGCTACTTCAACAAAAGAGAGTGGAATTGCAGCTCAGACCAGAATCAGACAGGGGATGATGACCTTACAGGAGCAGATGGAGAACTTGGATATGACCAAGACCACTGTTTTGATGCAGGCACTAAAGAATATGCAACAATTTTACACTCCAGATAAGATTAAAAGAATTATTGGTGCAGAAACCGAAAAAGCACAGTCTCCAGAAGAATTAGAAGTAATTAATGAGACAATCAACAGGTTTCTTACCAACTTTGAAAAATTTGAATTTGATATTGTTCTTGATAAGGGCGAGAACTCACCTACAATGAAAGCTGCCAAAGCGCAGCAGGTGGGCGAACTTGTCAGGAATGGGTTTTCCAGTTTATTCCCGCTTTATGTAGAGCTTTCAGACATGGATGCTGGAAGGGAAATCCTTGAGAAATTTGAAGAAGAACGATCCGCACAGATGCAAGCGCAGCAAATGCAGTCAATGATGACTGGTGAGGATAAATCGTGATTCGTAACACCCCCGAAATAAAGGACAAGGTACAATGGAAGAGCAAGTAAACTACATAGATGAAGCTAAAGAATTAGACGGTACAGCGACTGATTCTCCTGAATCAAATGTAGTAGAGCAAACAGCAGAGACACCTGTAGAAGAAACAACAAACTATAAAGTCGGAGACAGAGAATTTTCTTCTGTTGATGAATTGGTAGAGTATGCTTCAAATACAGACAAGTCTTATAGGAATCTTCAGGAACTCAATGGCAGGCAGACCAATGAACTTGGTGAACTGCGTAAGTCTCTTGATGAAATCAGGGCAAATACTACCCCAAAGGAAGTAGAGCCAGAACTACCAGAATATGATCCGTATGATCTGAATACGATTCTGCCACATATCTCTAAACAAATAGAAAACAAGTTCGCTGAAGAGCGTAAAATACAAGAAAGAGAGATAAATGAAAGTAGAATGAAAAAGGCTCAACAGGATATGATTGATAGTTTTATTAAGTCTCACCCTGAGATGTCCAACGAAGAACTCCAAGCTGTTGCAAAATTCGGAGATGAGCGTGGGATCGCACAAATTGAAGATGCGTACATGCTTATGACAATACAACAGGAGAAGCATAAAGCTAAGACGGAAGGTGTCAAGCAAGTAACAGAAAAACTCACTCAAGCAGATGAAGTGCCAACTACACTATCTAATGCTACTGGTGGGAATAAGACTGCGATTGATTTTGATGCTATTTCTCAGGCAGACTGGAATAAGTTACCTGAAGAAGTCCGTATGAAGGCTTTGATGGAATCTCCTCAATAACATAGGAGTAAAAAATGAGCTGGGACACAGGCTTAAATGTCTCCAGATGGGCGAAGCAACTTGCATACGAAGTTGGAAAAGAGATTTATTTCTCAAAGTTCATGGGGGACACATTTGAATCAATGATTGTTTCTAAAAGCATGCCAGAAGGCAAAGGTAAAGATATGACCTTTGGTTTGGTTGGCTACACAGGAACAGTAAAAACAGGTGATAGTACATTAGAAGGTAATGAGCAAAACATTACTTCCAATGAGGTCACTGTAACCACAAACCAAAGACGTTTTGGTATCATCAATGCAGGTAACTTTGATGACAGTAAGGTGCTTTATAACTTCCGTTCTGAAGCTCTTGCACAGTTAAAGAGACAGTATGCTGAAGATCATGATGCACAGATTTTTAGTGCGCTTACCAAAACTTCAGGTGCTGGCGCATATTTAAGAGCTGATGCTTCAGCTTCTGTATATGCCGACTCAGATCCAAAAGCAAACTTAGCTGCTGCTGATCTTGCAACTCCAGAAGATATCTCTAAGCTAAAGAAAATGGCAATGCTTGGAACTACAAAGAGTTACAAGATGAAGCCAATCAGGGTTGATGGTAAGGACTATTTCGTATTACTTCTTCATCCAGAAGCTGCATACGATCTTGCACAAAACTCCACATGGAGAAATGCACAGCAATATGCAAATATTCGTGGTGAAGAGAACCCAATCTTCTCTGGTGCTTTAGGTGTGTATGACGGGGTAGTAGTACATGAGCATGAAGGAATCACTACCGCAGCAGATGGTGGTGGAGCTTCTGTTAAGTATGCTCGTAACCTATTCATGGGTGCAGGTGCTGCTTGTCATGCTAAGGTTGATGAAATGAGCTGGGTTGAAAAAACCTTTGACTATGGAAACAAACTTGGTATTGCAGCAGGTCAAATCTATGGTGTTGGTTTAAGCACATTTGACAGTAAGGATTATGCTGTCATTCAGTACATATCAGCTAGAACTGATCTGTAATCAGTAAGTTAAAAAGGGGAGGGTGCAAACCCTCCCCGTTTTATGGAGAATTATGACATTAAGCGAACTAAGAACTGAGATAAGAAACATTACTGGAGTAGATGAAACTTCTGTTGTTTCAGATGCTGTGTTGACAGATTTAATTAATAAAGGTCAGTCAATTCTAGCAGATGAAGCAAATTTGTTTTTAGCAACTGGTAACAGGGACACTACAGCAAACACTTCTGGTTATCGTATGTATGATGAAGGTAGTTATACTACGACACATTGGTCATTGAGAGAAAATGGTGTTGCAGTAGCAAGTGGAACTTCAAATTCAAATCTGAAAAATATGATAAGAATTTATCGAGTAGACTATGATGATAATCAAGTCACAAGAATAGGTGATGATCAAATCTACAATATTGAAGATGAGATTTCTGATATACACATGCCCTCTTCATACGGTTATTTTATTAGAGGAAGTATGTTGCACTTATTCCCTGCTCCTACTGAAGTAAAAAAAATACAAGTGTATTATTACGCTATGCCTACAGTGTTATCTGGAGATTCAGATGTGCCATTGTTGGATTCTAGGTATCATGAATGCCTGATATATTATGGTGCTTGGAAGGTAATGGAGAGGTTGCGGGACATTAATATGATTCCATATTTCAAAAATGAATGGAATGAATGGAAAGAAAAAGTAGTAATGGATCGTCAAAGGAGAGCAGGAGAGCCTACATTTAATATTGCATACAAGGATTTTTAATGCCAAGACTACGGATAAGAAACTTCTCTGGTGGTCTAGTAACAAATCAATCCGAGTTTGACCTTGCTGAAAATCAATATACTGCTTTTGAAAAGGTAGTAAATAAAAAGCCAGGTCGTTTGGAAAGACCAAATGGTGAACAAACAGTCAGTGCAAATGCTGTGATAACAGATGTACAGACTGAATTATTATTATATCGTACTGAAAAAACTGCTCAAAACACAGATGTGTCTACTAAATGGTGGGTTTTTGGTAATGGTACAGTTTTAAAAAGGCAAGATAACTCAACAGGTACAGGTGGTAGTTGGATTGATCTTACTACAAATTGGACATCCTCTCCTATTTATGACTTTTTAGTACACAATCAGATTTTGCGTATCTCAGATGGTAGCTTTACCAACAATACAAAGTGGTATGGTCATATTAAGAGAGGGTATGTAGGTAATACAGACTCATCTAATTATACTACTGGATATGCGTTTCGCCCTCCGCCTATGAACGCACTTGTAAATAGCTGGCAATTAAAAAATGCAAGGTTGCGACCTCCTACTGTAGTGAGAATGGATTATGCTTTTGATCAGAGCAATGAGGTTAACTCTGCAAGAAAAGTTGGTTTATATATTCATTACCCAGATGGTACTAGCGAAGTAGATGAAAAACTATTAGACGATGTGAGTAATGATACATTTAAAACACACGACAAATATACAGTCACATTTGTTTATGATTATGTTCAGGAATCTGAACTTGCAAGAGATGATAAAGGGAATATTGGAATAGAGTCTTATGATTCTGTTCCTAATAATGGTGCAACTTGCCCTGGAATACAGGTAGTATTATATACTGGATCTTCTTTAGCAAACCTGAATGAAAGAATTACTAATATTAATGTATATTGGCAGCCAGAGGGTGATGTAGATTGGTATTTAGTAGAAACATTAGACATTGATAGTGGCTTTAAGGAAAGTCCTTTAGCGGAATCAGCAAACTCGTTAGTAAATAGTGAGAATAATAATAATGGGTTATGGATTCCTTGCATGGGCGTTTATGTTGCTCAAAATCATTACGCTAATATAGCTTCTGAATCAGGAAATACTTTAACACTTGGAATAGATACTCCTAATGGATTTTCTGCGGATGAATTAATATTCGTTTCTAAAGGTCAGACTGCTTATCAAACATCAGATGTGTTCCCAATTATTGGAAAAACCTGCACTAGAATTGGAAATATTAAATCTGTTTCTATTGCTACTGATAGAGAAGTATCCACAGGTCATAGTAGTTCAAATATCACAATGGTGAATCATATTAATGAAACAAATGCGTTTACGATCAGTGGAGCAAGAGCATATGCAGTTGCTGCATCTTCAGTAAAAGTAGCAACATGGTATCTGCCATTCGATGGATTGAAACTGGCTACATATAACTCGTTAACTGGAAGAGCAGCAAAAACAAACCTTAAAGAATTAAAGTGGAATACATCTACAGTGGTGAATAATAGAGGTTATTATGCTGATGTAGATACGGTGGATGAAAACGATCAAACATTAAGAGAAAAGAATAGAGTATACTTCACCGATCCATTTCAACTGGATGTCATTCTTCCTAGTAGATATTTTGATGTAGGTACAAATGATGGTGATGAGATTATTAAAGTTTGTGGGTATCGTGGCAAAATTTTTGTATTTAAAACAAGAAATACCTATGTCTATAATTTAAGACATCAGGTAGAGAGAGTATTCGTAGGGGTAGGTGCAGAGCATAAGCACGCTGTTTTTGAAACACCATTAGGTCTGGTGTGTGCAAATAAACAGGGTATTTTTTCAATCACCTCTAATAATACAAGAGAATTGTCATTTAATATTCGAGATACATACCAATCACTTACATTAGATAAGCCTGCAATCGGTTATGATGGTATAGAAAATGAACTATTCTTTCTCCCAGATAATGATGGTGTCAATGTGTATGTGATGAATATGGATAATGGAAGTTGGATAAAAAGAGAGTTGGGAACAGCAACGGTAGCAGCAGCAGTGAACAGGAGTAACTTTGTTATCAATGACAACTTTAGACCTCAAATCACTCAGGCATATACTGGTGAATCTTCTATTCTTCAGCAGGTGAGAGAGATCAATACTGGCTCTGCTGTGACTTCAACAGCAAGTGTACGAACAAAAAGATTTGATTTTGAAATGCCAGATATGCAAAAAAGGTTTTCAAAAATTACTATGATTTATAAAGCATCATCTGCTGTGACTGTAAAGGTCTATTTAGATAGTGCTTTTGATAGTGGTGGATCACCAGATGTAACATTGACATTTGCATCTAAAAGCAATCTTGAGTGCGTTAGTAAAACATTTTCAAGTGTAGGTAAGACTGTCACACTCCTGATTGAGTGCGCAGCAAGTAATATGGAAATTGATTCGATTGATATGGATTATCAATTAGTAGGGAGTAATCCATAATGTCTAAAGTCAATGAAGATCAATTATTTACGGAACTTGATAAAAAACAAGATGTTATGCTTAATGAGAAGCAAGGGTTTTTTATTAACAGCGAAGGTGAGGATGGAGATATGGGAGTGTGTATGGTTAATGGAAAAGCATACATCTCTACAAAGATTAAAGGTAATTGGCATTTTTCAGAATTAAAACAGGCAAAGGACTTATAGGAGTCTCAAATGAGATATACAAAAAAAGCAATTAGAAATAGACTGGGGCAAACAACCAGAGTAGACATTGTTGACAACGTAACAGGGCAGGTAGTTGCTAGTTTCAGCACTGATATTAGTGGAATATCACGAAAGGCAGGTGTTGGAGCTGCCAATAGAAAAGCAGATTCAGAATTAAATAGGTTAAATAATTCTGCTGAAAGTGCTGGTGAAAATTACGATTCGATTGAAGCACTGAGAGCTGCTCAAAATGAAAGAGAGCGTAGAGAGACATTAGATGAGAATATTGCTAAGTTTGAAGATCGGATTACCGAATCAGGTAGATTAAGGGAGGAGTTAGCTGCAAATCTAGGCGCAAGAACTCAAGGTCAGCTTTTAAATCAGTTAACAAGAGCAATTCTAGGTTCTGGCGGTGAGATGAGTCAGGTAGAGGCACTTACTCCAGAAATTCAGGAAGCAAGTCAAAGATCTATACGGGATTACATTACTGGAAGTCGAGCAACTACACAGCAACAGTTAGCGCAGTTTATTCCTACAGAGATTGGCGCAGAATACGATCAGGCTCGATTACAAGATGCAATGAGTCAGTTTTTGATGAATGAGGAGACACAACGCGCTCAAATTCAGGCACAGTTAGACTCTCAACCAGAGTGGTGGGAATCTATACTTGGATCAGCAGGTGAATCAGCAGGTACAGCAGCAGGTGCAGCATTAGGTGCAAAAGCAGTAGCAGCATTATCTGATCGTAGAATGAAGAAAAGTATATCTGAAGTAGGA
>Ga0213859_10000793_pt1 | contig 14335 bp, 13 predicted proteins | sample PICome_2_FD_160133 | JGI IMG/M metagenome (GOLD analysis project Ga0213859, IMG submission 160133) | Coastal seawater microbial communities near Pivers Island, North Carolina, United States - PICO304 | ecosystem: Environmental > Aquatic > Marine > Coastal | place: USA: North Carolina... | reverse complement strand
GATGATCCGAAATACCGAGCTTGACTTTAAGCCTTCCTTTTTTGAAATCACATTTGTTATGGCGATTAGACATTTCATAAATCAAAATTGTGATTATGTCATTTTGGAAACAGGAATGGGTGGACGATTGGATGCGACTAATGTAGTCAAACCCCTTATTTCGGTCATTACCAATATTGGCCTTGACCACCAGCAATACCTCGGAAACACATTAAAAGATATTGCTTTAGAAAAAGGCGGAATCATTAAGGATGATACACCTCTAGTCATTGGCAAAAGACAAGAGAAGGTCTACCCTATTTTTGAGGAATTGGCAAGAATAAAAAAAGCCCCGATACACATAGCTCAACCTTATTATAACGAGGACGATTTGCCAAAATATCAATTGGAAAATGCAAATACAGCTATTACAGCTTTACAGAAAATTGGTGTCAAATGCGCTGCACAAAACATCAAATCGGCAATTCAGAATCTAAGCGAAAACACGGGCTATCAAAAACGAATGGAAATCATCAATGAAAACCCCAAAATTATTCTCGATGTTTCTCACAATAAGGAGGGCCTAAGGCAAACCTTAGGTGAAGTACATCAAATATGTAGTGGAAAGGCATATTGCATTTTGGGAAGTACAAAAGAACGTAAAATTGATGCATCCTTTTTGGATATTTTTAAAAATACAGAGCTCTACTTCTGCACCTTTGAAAATAATAGGAGTAAAACTTTAAAGGATTGGGAAGCCATTAATTTACGATGTCAAACGACAATACCTATTGAGTTAAATCTGGACCGTATTTTCAATAAAATTAAAAGCAAAATGACTTCGGATGACCTTCTAATTGTGACAGGTAGCTTTTTTTTATTGGCAGACTTAAAATTCATATCAAAAAGTGCAACTTAGTTTGTAAATCATAAAATAGCTTTATCTTTGCCCCAATGGAAAAGCAGGTCATCCTTAATGCGAAGCACCTAGAACTGACTCTTAAAAGACTTTGCCATGAACTCATTGAATCCCATAATGATTTTAGTAATACTGTAATTGTTGGCCTTCAGCCCAGAGGAATTCACGTCGTAGAACGCCTAAAAACGCTTCTTGAGGATATTTTGAAAAAAGAAATTACCTGTGGAAATCTCGATATTACTTTTTACAGAGACGATTTTAGAAGACGGGAAACCCCTATCCTACCCAGTGTGACCAATATCGATTTTAGTTTGGAGAATAAAAAAGTGATTCTTGTAGATGATGTATTGTTTACGGGAAGAACAATTCGATCTGGATTAGATGCAATCTTGTCTTTTGGACGTCCTAAGAGTGTAGAATTGATGGTTCTTATAGATAGAAGATTTCGCAGAGACTTACCTATTGAAGCAAACTATGTGGGAAAAGCAGTGGACACTTTATTATCTGAAAGGGTATCCGTGGAATGGAAAGAACATGAAGGAGAAGATAAAATAGTACTATACACAAAAGAAAGTGATGAATAGTTTAAGTGTAGAACATTTAATTGGTATAAGAGATCTGAACAAAGAGGATCTAGATTTGATTTTCAAAACAGCAGATAGCTTTAAACAGGTAATCAACAGACCTATTAAAAAAGTACCTTCCTTAAGAGACATAACCATCGCCAACCTTTTCTTCGAAAATTCAACAAGAACAAAATTGTCCTTTGAGCTTGCTGAAAAAAGATTATCCGCCGACGTCATTAACTTAAGCGCTTCAGGAAGCTCCGTGAAAAAAGGAGAAACTTTAGTGGATACAGTCAACAATATACTATCCATGAAGGTAGATCTTGTTGTGATGAGACACCCTAGTCCCGGCGCAGCATCATTCTTATCCAAAAATGTTGATGCCAAAGTGATCAATGCAGGAGATGGCACACATGAACATCCAACACAAGCATTACTTGACGCTTATTCTATTCGAGAAAAATTGGGAGACATTAAAGGTAAGAAGATTGTCATTGTTGGAGATATATTGCACTCGCGAGTCGCACTTTCAAATATTTACTGCCTTCAAAAATTAGGTGCAGAGGTCATGGTTTGCGGTCCAAAAACATTAATACCAAAGCACATTGAAAAATTAAATGTAAAAGTTTCAAACAACCTTAAAGAAGCTTTAGAATGGTGTGATGTAGCAAACATGCTTCGCATTCAATTAGAGCGACAAGAGGTAAAATATTTCCCGTCATTACGAGAATATGCAATGACCTTTGGTCTAAATAAAGAAATTCTTGATTCTCTCAATAAAAAAATCGTTGTAATGCATCCAGGTCCTATAAACCGAGGCATCGAAATAACTTCAGATGTTGCAGACAGTGATCAGAGTATCATTTTACAGCAGGTTGAAAATGGTGTAGCCATAAGAATGGCCGTAATTTATTTGCTTGCATCTCAAATTGAACGGTAATTTTTTTACTTTTGAATACGAATGGAAAATTTTACTTCAGAACATAAAGGAAAAGTTGCAGTTGTTCACTCTAATGTTGAAAAACTTGATTCGACAAATGCCCCAGAGCTTAAAAGTCTTTTTATTCACCTGAATAAAGGCTCAAACAATAAACTTGTGCTTGACATGAGTTCAACAAAGTATTGTGACTCATCTGGATTGAGTGCCATCTTAATTGCCAATAGATTGTGCAAAGACACAAATGGTTCATTTTCTATTTCGAATGTACAAGCCAATGTATTTAAGCTCATTCAAATAGCCCAGCTGGATAAGGTACTCGATATTCATGACGATTTGGACGCTGCCGTTGCCAAATTAAAAGAGTGAATTTTACGGTCACTATTTTAGGTAGTGGAGCCGCATTACCTACCTTAAAGAGAATGCCTTCGGCTCAATACGTAAACTGCAATAACCGACATTTCCTTATTGATTGTGCTGAAGGAACTCAGATTCAGCTTCGAAAATTTAAGGTTCATTTTCAAAAGATATCACATGTATTTATATCTCATTTACATGGTGATCATTATTTTGGATTGGTCGGCCTATTAAGCTCAATGAATCTTTTAGGACGAGAAAAGTCCATTCATATTTATGGTCCTCCGGCGCTTGAGGAAATTTTAATGCTCCAGCTACAACATGGAACATCTAAACTCTCATACCAAATTGAATTCCATAAACTGAACTATGATGAAAAGGAGGTGATTTTAGAAGACGATGTTTTAGAAGTATTTAGCTTTCCATTAAAACATAAAATTCCTACCTGTGGTTTTCTTATTAAAGAAAAACCAAAAAAATTAAAAATCAACACCGAAAAGTTAAAGGGAAAAGATATTGAGATAGAAGATTATCAGAGGCTTCAAAATGCGCAAGATATCAAACTAAAAAATGGAGAGCTTCTTTCTTATAAAGAGGTTACTTTCGAGCCACATCCACCAATGAGCTATGCATATTGCTCAGATACCAAAAAGGATGAGAGAATTTCGACATTTATCAAAGGTTGTACGGCTTTATATCATGAAGCCACCTTCTTAAAAAAGGAAAAGTCCATCGCGAAAAGCACTATGCATTCAACTACCACAGACGCGGCTGAGATTGCTTCATTAGCCTGCGCCAAAAGCCTTTATGTTGGTCACATCTCTTCTCGTTACAAATCTGATGAAGATTTCATCAGTGAGCTCAAAGAGGTTTTTGATAATTCCCACGTGACTCATGACGGTTTAATCATTGATCTTTTTAAACAATGATGATGGACCTGATCGCCATCATGAATAGGAAAAAAGAAGAAAAAATCGTCAAAAATAAAAGAACTGAATCCACTTTGTTTTTTGTTTCAATTACAATCTGCTCTTTTCTTTTTAATGAGGCCGTTTGAAAAGCCACTTTGTTAACAATAAATAATTTCATGATTTCATGATTTAATTTGTTTCTTAATCGGTTCATTTGTTTTGTGTTTGTTTGTATAGCAAAGATGGAGACTTTAAACACCTCAATAACTAGGAACAATGGGGCTTGTTACAAATATGGAATATCCCACTCATCATGAATTAGGTATATGTCTCAATTAGGATGCGTATAAACACGTAAACTGAATTTTCCAAACAAAAAAAGAGCCCTCTTGCGAGGGCTCCGTTAAGGAAACTCAGTAATTGAATCCGCTTATTCAGCGATAAGTTTTCCTGTGTATGTATTGTAATTCAAGTCAGTTAGTATGATTATATATAAACCTGACCTCAAATGATTCGTTTGATAAGACTTTTGAAAAGAAACCTCTTTACTTTCAATCAGCTGTCCGTTTGCATTTAGAACGGTCAGCATAGTAATCTGATCATCCTCCCAGCTGATAGTTGCAACATCCTTTGTTGGATTTGGATAAATATTTATCTCCATGTCCTCTATGCTTTCAACCGAAAGAATTGGATTTTCTTCTATAATCTGATCCACTACAACCTGGCAACCGTTGTAATCGACTACAGTTGCCTCATAGTATCCAACACTCACATCAAAAAGATCTTCGGAGTCATCTCCAGTATTCCATGTATAATTGTAAGGTGCTGTTCCTCCTTGTACTGTTAAATCTAAATCAATATCATTCCACTCATCAAACTCAACTGTAGTAATTTCAGCAGTAAGCTCTTCTGGTTGCATCACATTGAAACTACCAAATGTTTTACAACCGTTCCCATCGGTAATTGTTACACGATATGTACCTGAGGATAAGTTTTCAATATCTTCAGTCAACATCCCGTGTTCCCATTCGTATGTAAAATCAGGATTACCTTCAACAATGGTAAGATCAATAGCTCCATTGGAAATTCCATTACAGGTAACATGATCAATATCCGCCTCATAAACAGTAGGAGAATAGGATTCTAAAACAATGGTTGTATCACTTGAACATCCTGATGCATCAGTAACGGTTACAGAATATTCACCTGCTGCCAAGTCCATCAAACCAGAAGTAGTAGACCCATTAGACCATTCGTAGGTATAAGGTGCTGTTCCACCTGTAGCATTTATTTCAATTTGACCGCCACTTGTACCACATGACAATGAGTAATTTGTATTTAAGGTAATGGCATTATATCCAGCAGCCATTTCAACAGCTGCAGCCGCGTTTAATCGACCCTCTCCAATTAAACCAACATAATCTGGATTTAAAGCATCAATATTGACTGAAGTTACTTTCAAAATGTGGCTGATATCATCAATCGATAAACAAGGGTTAACCGAAAGCATCAAGGCAACTGTTCCAGATACAAATGGGGCCGCAAAAGAAGTTCCAGAGCTAGGTATTTCCCAATTTCACTTGGACTAATCCAAACCTCGTATCCTGGAGCACATAAGTCAACACTCGCATTATGCTGATGTGTAGAATTTGGATCTCCAAGAGTTCGCTCATGATTATCAAGCTCTCCAATACTCGTTACAGAAAATACGTGATTGTAAGCCGATGGATACACTAAGCTATCTGGACCACCACATGAAGAACCATTTCCAGCTGCCGAAACGATAAATGATCCATTATTATAAACCTCATCTATGGCCATTTGCTGGTAAATGTTGAACTCACATCCAGACATCCAGCTCAAATTAATGACCTTTGCTCCGGCATAGCTCGCATCTAATACCTCATTATAATTCATTCGGTATAAACCGAGTGAGCTGTTATATCCAATAGAGCTTTTAAAGAACATGTTATCTGTCTTACCAGCTGCAATAATAGCAACGGCAGTTCCGTGTCCAGTGGGTCCATTATTTAAACTGTCATAGTAGATGTATTCACCAACAAGCTCCGTGTGAGTTACCTCATAATTTTGATCTGAGATAGCGATGGTAATACTTGGGTCACCCGTTGTATAATTCCATGCATCAGTTGCGCCAATTAAGTCTAAGGCATAGTGATTTGCAATTAAATTATGGTCATTAGGTGTTGCCAATGGTTTATAAATTGGTGCATATTCAACTTTTGAAACTGCACTTACTTCGTTAATTAAAGTTGTATATAAATCAACCTCATCGCAATTACAAGTCACTTCATAAACTTTTTGCAACATTGGATTACGTGATGAAGGCAGTGCTTTTACCACGTTTGTAATGTTCAAAGAACCAATGGCATTGTTCAAAGATGAATCTGTAGAAACTAAGTCTCCAAATTGATTCACGCTAGGAACATCAGATTCGTTATCAATGGTCAACCAAACTTTTGATTCTTGTTGAGCAATAGATGATAAAAAAGAAAAGAACATAATAAATGCTAAAATTCTTTTTTTCGATGTAATCTTTAAAGTTTTCATATCCAATAATTTTAATTCGACTTAAACTTGTTGGACCAAATCTCTACCGATTACTTGGGAGAATAAAAAAATAGCCTATAGTAGATAGAAAAATACCAAAGCCTACGAAAGGTGGCCTACGTAATGACAGGAAAGGAATTAGGTAATAATACCTAGTTCAAAATTCTAAAATGAGCCTATTTTTGTGATTTTTTAAAGAGGACAATTGCTGTTAAAGCAAAGAAAACATTAGGGATCCAGACGGATATGAATGCTGGAAAACCTAAATTTAAGGTGGCAACCGTCAACATTTTCATTGCAAAAATATAAACGAATACTATTCCTAGACCAATTGCAATATTCACCCCTACACCTCCTCTTCGTTTCTGGGAAGCTACAGAAACACCAATTAGAGTCAATATATAAGCTGCAAATGGATAAGAGGTTCTTTGGTGTAATTCAATTTCATACATTGGAACCATGGAAGATCCTTTTTCTTTTTCTCTCTTGATAAAAGAGCGAAGTTCATTAAAAGACATTGAAGAAGCTGCGCTTTCTCTATGTGCCATCTCCGAAATAGTAAAGTTAAAAGTAGTATCCAAAGACTTTAAATGGCGAATATCAATGTAATCATCATTAAAATCCTTTACATATACATCACGCAAGGTCCAATCATGACTACCAGGCGCATTCAATGCATATCGTGATTTGAGAAAATATTTTGGTTTGTTGTTTTCTCCCCATTGCTGGAAAGTAAAATCATTAATCCTTTTATCTCTATTATTGAAATTCGAAAAGTAAACATGTTGATTTCCTGGATATTCAGCGTGATAATCCTCAACAATCATCACATCTCGGTAATACTTGTCTTCAAAGGCCAATCGCTCCGTGTTGGCATTGGGTACTATGAAGTGATTTATAAATAAGGAAAGAAGCATAAGTATAGTGGCCGAAATAAAATATGGCCGTAAATATCTTGAAATCGGCTTTCCACTGAACCATATTGGAATAATTTCGGTATCCTTTGCCATTTTTGTGGTAAACCAAATCACTGAAATGAATACGATCATCGAGGTAAACATATTACCATAGAGGATGATAAAATTCAAATAATAATCAAATATAATTTCAGATAAAGGGGCCTTATTGTCAATGAAATCCCCGAGTTTCTCAGAAACATCAAAAACAATAGAAAACATCATAATTATCGCCAACATGAAAAAAAATGTTGAGAGAAATTTCCTTATAATATATCGGTCAATAATCGAAAACATGCTATAATCGCTTATTTAACTGTTTAACCATCTTGTTCTTCCAAGTTGCGAAAGTACCGTCAATAATACGTGTCCTCGCCTCTTTCATTAATCTCAAATAAAATGACAAATTGTGAATGGTAGCAATTTGAATGCCTAAGTATTCACCGGATTTAATCAGGTGACGTAAATACGCTTTGGTATAGCTCGTATCGACCCAACAGGGACTATTTTCATCAATTAAACTATAATCCATTGACCACTTCTCATTTTTGATGTTTATGGTTCCCTCTTCAGTGAACAATAGTCCATGTCTTGCATTCCGCGAAGGCATCACACAGTCGAACATGTCAACCCCAAGAGCTATGCACTCTAGTAGGTTACTTGGAGTACCCACCCCCATTAAATATCTTGGTTTTGATTTGGGTAATATATCAGTAACCAAAGCGGTCATTTCATACAAGTCTTCTTCAGGTTCACCAACCGATAACCCCCCAATAGCATTACCAATAGCATTCTTTGAAGCTACATATTCGGCTGATTCCTTTCGTAAATCTTTATATGTACTTCCTTGAACAATCGGAAATAATGCTTGATTGTACCCATATTTACCTTTACCATTATTCATTTGTTCAATGCATCTATCCAACCACCTATGGGTCATTTCCATTGAATTCTTCGCATATTCATATTCGCAAGGATAAGGCGTACATTCATCGAATGCCATTATAATATCTGCACCTATACTTTTTTGAATATCTATGGCTCTTTCTGGCGTAAAAAAATGATAACTCCCATCGATATGAGATTGAAATTTCACACCCTCCTCATTTATTTTCCTCGATCCTGATAATGAATAGACCTGATACCCTCCACTATCAGTTAAAATAGGTTTATCCCAACCTATGAATTTGTGAAGACCTCCAGCCTTTTCAATTATTTCTATTCCTGGTCTTAAAAATAAGTGATAGGTGTTTCCGAGAATAATTTCTGCCTTCACATCTCGCTCAAGTTCAATTTGATGTACGCCTTTTACTGAACCATTTGTTCCAACAGGCATAAAAATAGGAGTTTCTATTGTTCCATGATCTGTTTTTAATAGGCCAGCTCTCGCATTTGAATTTGTGTCAGCATGAATTAAATCAAAGTGCATAAGAATGTTGATAAAATATCTTTGTAAAGATACATTGAAAACGATTCAAATTGAATATTTGTAAATACATATTATGCTTGTTCTAACGCAAAATATTGATAACGGAATCATATTGTTCCTATTTACCTTGTTCATTGGAACGATTATAGTTCAATTATATTATATCCTTTTTATTTTCCAAAAACTCGCTTTTTTGAATCCCCAAAAAAAATCAGCCTCGAATGAGATTCCGATTAGTGTAATTATTGCGGCAAGAAATGAAAGTCACAACCTTCAGGAAAATCTTCGATTTATTTTAGAACAGGATTATTCAAATTTTGAAGTAATCGTAGTAAACAATAATTCTTCAGACGATAGTTATCAGGTTTTATCAGCATTGAAAAAAGGGTACAATCATCTTGAAATAATTGAATTTAATAACCCAGAACATGTTAGACAAGGAAAAAAGCTTCCTTTAACGCTTGGAATAAAAGCAGCTAAAAATGAACATTTTTTACTGACGGATGCAGATTGTAAGCCTAAGTCTAATCAATGGATCAAAAAAATGGCGAGAGGTTTCAAGGAAAAAGAAATTATACTTGGATACGGCCCTTACAGTAAAAACAGTGGATTATTAAATTTCATTATTCGATTCGATACAGCATGGATTGGAATGAACTATTTCTCCTTCGCTTTAAACGATCTTGCGTATATGGGTGTAGGCAGAAATCTGGCTTACACAAAAAGTGCCTATCAAGCTGTAGATGGCTATAAATCTCACCATATGTTGGCTTCAGGAGATGATGACTTGTTCATACAAGAAGCCTCAAAAAAAAGTTTACTAGGTATTGAAATACATGCTGATACACATTGTTTCTCACCTTCAAAAAACACTTGGTCGGAATGGGTCCATCAAAAATCAAGGCATTTTACTACAACACCAAAATATAGTTTTATTAAAAAACTATTGTTAGCAACCTATCCCATTACACTTGTAGCAGCTTGGTTTTCTTTTGTTTCTTTGATGATATTGAGTAATTCAGTGTTCATTTGTTTTATAATGATACTGTTCTACGCAATAAAATGGTGGATTCAGGGAAAATGTCTGATAAAACTGAACGAAAGGAAGTTTGCTTTGTTTTTTCCTTTCTGGGATTTGTTTTATTCATTTTTGTCGCCTGTACTTTATATGATGGGGAAAACTAAACGGAATAAAAATTGGTAGCAAAGGATCATTTATCGGATAAAGCAAATTTTGATTTGGTACTTGTAGAAGCTGCAAAAAAAGGCGATCAGCTTGCCTATGCAGACCTTATGGAACGTTACCGAGAATCCATTTACTTTATGATGCTAAAAATGGTAAAAGATGCTGATGATGCGGATGACTTAACCATAGAGGCCTTCGGAAAAGCTTTTAACCGATTGGGGCAATATTCTCCGAACTTTGCTTTTAGCACCTGGCTATTTAAAATCGCGTCTAATAATTGCATCGATTTTATTCGAAAAAAGAGAATTAAAGTCACCTCAATGGATACCGGAATTGTCAATGATAATGGTGATGTAATGCAAATAGATGCGAAATCAACTAGCCTCAATCCTGAAGAAAGTGTAATGAAAGGGCAAAGAATTGTCCATTTGCGCTTATTGGTGAGTAAATTAAAACCAAAGTATCGGGAACTAGTGGAAAAAAGATATTTTCAAGAGTTAAGCTATGAGGAAATCGCCACAGAAATGAACTTACCACTAGGAACAGTAAAAGCGCAATTGTTCAGAGCCCGAGATTTTCTGGCCAGTATGGCTGAGAAGACAAAAGATTCCATTTAATGGATATTATTGAAAAATATTTCCCAGAACTTTCCTACGAACAAAAAAACAAGCTAAAAGAATTAAAGCCAAATTATAAAGATTGGAATCAAAAAATCAACGTAATTTCTAGAAAAGATATAGATAATTTTTACGAAAGGCACGTTCTACATTCTCTCGCCATTGCGAAGGTCGTGACATTTGAAAATGAAAGTCGTATAATTGATGTCGGCACTGGGGGAGGCTTCCCTGGGTTACCATTGGCCATTTTATTCCCAAATGCGAATTTTACACTGTTGGATTCCATTGGAAAAAAACTCAAAGTAATTGATGAAATCGCTTCAAAACTTGAAATTGATAATATTGAAACCGTCCATTCGAGGATCGAAGACATCTCAATAAAGTGTGACTATATGGTTAGTAGAGCTGTTACCAACTTACCCAAATTCATAAATCTCACTAAACATCTGTTCAAAAAAAATGAACAGTCTAAGACTCGTATTTTTTATCTGAAAGGCGGTGATTTTGAGAATGAATTGAAACAGATACATCAAAAATCAAAGGTCATTGACTTGAATCATATTTTCGAAGAAGGATTTTTCGAAACAAAAAAACTCATTGAAATTTCAACCTAGTTAAGTAAAGGAGGGTAAAACATAAAAAAATGGGGGATTTCTGCCTCAAAAAATGCGTTCGAATCCAAGTTTTTAAAGTGAAATTTTCCCTTCATTGATCCAATGGATGAAATGAGCTCACACCCACTAATATATTCGAAACTTTCATTGGGCAACAATATGGGCTGTTTACCAATTACACCTTCACCGCTTACGTGGGAGCCCCCATGTATAAGATGTCTAACATCCCATTCTCTCGATATCAACTGCACAGGTGATTTCATTTTATTGATAATACGTATTTGATAATTATGAATGAAGCTAGTCGAAGTATCGGTCGATAAATCATCACGAAACCAAGTCTTCACTTTTATTTCAATTCCTAAGCCAATGGCATTTGACATACCTAAATATATTCGAATAAATTTTCAAAATGAAATTTTTCTGCTTCTTTAACAATCAAAGGGCATTGAAAGGAATTTATATCATATTTTTATTACAATAGCTGTACAGAACTGTAAATAATTAAACCCTAATCAAATAACACTTATTTCGGGTCTATTTTGAGAAGTGTACGAATCGCTTTATTTAGAATGAATCTAAATTATTATTTAAACCCACAAATTATATTTCGAATTACTGCGCAGGCTTATGTTTTTCGTAATTTTGTCGCTTAAATGTAATACAAAATTTCATGTCTAATACCATAAGTATCCGAAAAGGTCTAGATATCAGACTTGTAGGAGAAGCGACTCAAGAAATAAAAGACATTCCCGTCTCCAAAACAGTATGTCTATCACCAGCAGACTTTCATGGATTGATACCAAAAATGGTTGTTAAGGAAGGTGCTTCAGTGAAAGTGGGCGACACTGTTTTTTTTGACAAAAAGAACGAAAAAATAAAATTTGTAAGTCCAGCCAGTGGTACAATTAAAGAGATTGTTAGGGCTGAAAAAAGAAGAATCGTTCAAATCATCATTGAAAGTGACTCAAAACAAAATTGCAAAAAATTTAAAGTAAAGAAAATATCGGATACAACTAAAGACGAAATGCTTGATTTACTTATGGAGTCCGGTATTTGGCCAAGTGTAAAACAACGCCCTTTGGATATTATTGCAGATCCATCTAACGATCCAAAAGGTATTTTTGTATCCTCGTTTGATTCTTCTCCTTTAGCTCCAGATTACTCTTTCATACTTGGCGAGCAAATGGAACAAGTTCAAATCGGACTTAATGCCCTGAACTTAATAGCCGAAGGAAAAGTTCATTTGAGTAGCAGGCCAAATTCTGCTTTTTCAAAAATGCAAAATGTAAAACATCATACTATAACTGGTTCACATCCTGCAGGAAATATTGGAACTCAAATTCACCATATTGACCCAGTTAACAAAGGCGAATTTGTGTGGTGCATTAATATTCAAGATGTTGCGGCCATCGGTAAATTATTACAGACGGGGACAGTTGACGCGAAAAAATGTATCGCTATAACAGGATCTGAAATATCATCACCTACCTATTTGAATATTCACGCTGGTTCTTCAATGAGCGATATTTTAAAGGATAATGTAAAGGGTGAAAATGTTAGATATATATCTGGAAATGTCTTGACAGGTGATCAAAAAAGCATTGATGATTATATTGGCTACTATCACAACCAAGTTACTGTTATTCCTGAAGGAAATGAATATAAGTTTTTCTTAACTACAGGTTGGTTGGGATTAGGTTTTGATAAATTCTCGAATTCAAGATTATTTCCAACATTCCTTCTTCCAAAAAGTAAAAAATTCGTTCTCGATACAAATACAAATGGTGAAGAACGGGCTTTTGTTGTGACAGGAGAACTTGAGAAGGTTTTCCCTTTTGATATTTTACCTATGCACCTCACAAAAGCCGCTATAACAGATGATATAGACGGCATGGAGAATTTAGGAATTTACGAGGTTGCTCCAGAGGACTTTGCTCTTTGCGAGTATGTTTGCACAACAAAAATCAATATACAAGAAAAAATTAGGCAAGGACTAGACTTGATTGCTAGTGAATGTATGTAATATTAAAATAAACGATACGTGAAATTTTTAGAAAAATATTTACACAAAATGGAACCCCACTTTATCAAAGGAGGGAAGTACGAAAAATGGAATCCTTTATTTGAAACTTTAGCAACTTTTGCATTTACACCGAAGCTGGTTACAACGAAAGGAGCACACATAAGGGATGGTGTTGACCTGAAAAGAACAATGATGACCGTTATTTTGGCCCTTATTCCTTGTTTGATTTTTGGAATATACAACACGGGACATTGGGAAATGGCTGTTTCAGAAGCCAATAGAAACCTTCCTTATTTTGATATGATGGGCACGAAATTCCTAAACGGTTTAATTATCGTAATGCCTGTTGTGGTTGTTTCTTATGGTGTTGGTTTGGGTGTAGAATTTCTTTTTGGAATGATTAGAGGTCATGCCTTACATGAAGGCTTTTTGGTTTCAGGTATGCTAATTCCGCTTACAATGCCCGCTGATGTGCCCCTATGGATGGTTGGATTAGCCACAGCATTTGCTGTAATCATAGGAAAAGAAATTTTTGGTGGTACGGGAATGAATGTTGTGAATATTGCATTGACCGCAAGGGCTTTTCTTTTCTTCGCATATCCCACCTCAATGTCTGGTGATAAAGTCTGGATGTCGGGATTAAGCGATAAGATGGCCAGTAACCCAGAAGCTGTGGATGGTTTCTCTGGTGCTACTGCCTTAGGTGATTTGGCTTCATTTATGTCTGATAAAGCCACGGTTGCAGGCGAAGTTGTTCAATCAAATGTTGCCGTTCAGAGTTTTTCAAGTGAATATTCCGCTTTTGAATCATTTATGGGAATGATTCCGGGTTCAATAGGTGAAACTTCAACTATGGCATGTCTTTTAGGTGCAGCTATTCTAATTTTTACAGGTGTAGGGTCTCTAAGAATCATTTTGTCCTTTTTTGCTGGAGGATTTATCATGGGTCTACTTCTAAACGCTATTGGTGGCAATCCTTATTTGGATTTACCTGCCTATTACCATTTAATTATCGGTGGGTTTGCCTTTGGAGCGGTTTATATGGCTACAGATCCAGTAACAGCATCCCAGACTGAAACGGGAAAAATTATTTACGGGTTTTTCGGTGGATTTTTAGCTATTATGATAAGGGTCTTAAATCCAGCTTACCCGGAAGGAGTTTTTCTAGCGATTTTATTTATGAATGTGATGGCTCCTATCATTGATCATTATATCGTTCAGGCAAATATTAACCGAAGATTAAAAAGATTAAAAACAACATAAAATGGCT
>Ga0213859_10000791_pt1 | contig 14394 bp, 18 predicted proteins | sample PICome_2_FD_160133 | JGI IMG/M metagenome (GOLD analysis project Ga0213859, IMG submission 160133) | Coastal seawater microbial communities near Pivers Island, North Carolina, United States - PICO304 | ecosystem: Environmental > Aquatic > Marine > Coastal | place: USA: North Carolina... | reverse complement strand
TCCAAGGGTTTTATCTGACGGAGGATATTCTGAACGAAGGTCCTATGGGAATGATTCGTCGTGCTGGTACCTATGCTAAAAAGATGGGCATGGCTGCCAAAAGAGCATTGGATGCCGCAGTAAATAAAATTATTTTAAAATTAAAAAAGGTATTTACCATTATTGCCAAAAAAGGTAAAAATATGATGGCAGCTCTTATGAAGTTCTTAGGAGTTGAGGTTGGTATGGCATCAGGTATTCCAGCAGAGGTAAATCTATAATGCAACGATTTAAAAAATATATCGCCGAAGAATTACTCTCTGAGGAAAAGAATCTGCATATGACACACCTTGAGGATGCGGTCCTTGATGGTGGTGTGGTTGGTACTCGAAATGTTATTAATTACCTCCGTGCATTAAGAGATATGTTAGGCGGTAACACCAAGGCACCTATTAATGTATCTGTAAAATGGGACGGAGCACCTGCTATTTTTGCTGGTAAAGATCCTTCCGATGGTAAATTCTTTGTTGCCAAAAAAGGTGTATTTAATAAAACGCCGAAACTATATAAAACCGAAAAAGAAATTGATAATGATATATCAGGCGATCTGAACAACAAGTTTAAGGTTGCCCTAAGAGAGCTTGCAAAGCTCAATATTGAAGGAGTGATTCAGGGTGATTTCCTCTATACGAAAGATGATTTATCGACGGCTACTATTGATGGAGAATCGTATATTACTTTCCATCCAAATACGATTGTTTATGCGATACCGTCAAAAAGCAAACTCGCTGAGACAATTCGAAAATCAGAAATCGGTGTGGTCTGGCACACAACATACGGAGGACCAAGCCTTGACTCAATGTCAGCAAGTTTTGGAAAGGAGATTGTCCCTTCTCTCAAAACAACATCGTCCGTCTGGGCGGTAGATGCTGTATTCGAAGATAAGTCAGGCAATGCCACATTTACGGCTGCAGAAACAAAAGCATTAAATACTATTTTATCCAAGGTAGGAACTCTATTCAGAACAATTAAACGAGAAACCTTGAATGGTTTATCAAAAGAAGCAAACCCTGAACTGAATACAAGAGTAAATACATACGTTAATCAAAAGGTCCGTGCAGGTGAGCGCATTGGTAATCCTAAATTATTTGTCACTGGTTTGATGAAATACATTAATGATTATTATGGTGCTGAGGCTGATAAAAAGAAAACGGAACGTGGTAAGAAAACACAAACGGATAAACGTGATGCAGCATTAGCATATTTTTCAAGCAATAACAAAAAAGAAATCGAACGTTTATTTGAGATGTATAATCTATTGGTTGATGCAAAACTAATGGTTATTTCAAAATTAAATTATGTGGATGGCTTGCAGACATTCCTTAAAACAAACAAAGGGTTCGAGGTAACTGGTCAAGAAGGATTTGTTGCTATTGACCACCTTGGTAAAAATTCGCTTAAACTAGTGGATCGCCTACAGTTTAGTAAGGCAAACTTTAGTACAGAGTATATTAAAGGCTGGGAGAAGAAGTAATGGCTTGGGTAACCGTACCGGGATCAAACGGCATTTGGGAATATGATGATGCTGCAACAGCGGCCGATTCTGATACTTATGATGATGCGAATGGTGCTGTTGCTGGAGGAATTAGAACATTTACACCACCTGGCGGATCTGCCCAATTTACCTATATTAAGGCAAGAAAAGTAGGCGAAACAATTATTCGTGGTGAACTCAATAAAAACTATTACGACGCAAGGGTCTAACAAATGGCACAATGGAATATAGATTCTCAATCATATTTAGCAAATAATAAAACATTATTTGAGGCATTTAATATCGCCGATAAAGATGGCAATATCATTAACTCGTTTGGTATTGCTTCAAACATTCCTATTGCTGCTGGTGAGGTAGACGGATGGTCAAATATCCATAAATTTGGTGCTGTTCCTCTCATGTCAACAAACCCAGGCCTTGGTACAGTTTGGGATAAGAGCGATACCTTATATCCTTGGACTGCTTTTGATACACCAGGGCCACTTACCATTTCAACGACAACATCTAATGGAACTTTATCTGCATTGGATGATGGAATGACCGTAACAATTATTGGACTTGATGAAAACTTTCTTGATGTTCAAGAAACAATTACAATTACTGGCAATGCTGGTGCTGGTACTCAGAATTTTGCTCGTGTATATCGAGCATTCACTTCTCAAGATAATCAAACTCAGGTACGTGTATCTACGACAACAGGGACACCAACAGAAGTTCTTAGAATTAATATTCTAAAAGGCCAAACACTAATGGCTGTTTATACAGTTCCTGCTGGTAAAACAGCATACTTAACTAAAGGTGTAGCGACATGTGCTGCTAATGCTGACGCAACAATTGATATGTTTGTTCGTTATGGTGGTGTCGGTGCATTTAGAATTGGTCATACTGCTGAGGTTGCAGGTGTAGGTGGGCAATATACATATGAATTTGCTGTTCCAGTTCAAATGCCCGAAAAAACTGATATTGATATTAGAGCAACAGTTCGTTCAAATAACGCAAGAGTAACAGCAGCATTCGATTTAATTTTGGTTGACAATCCAGTTTAAATAATTTATTATAGGTTATATTATGAAAAATTTAATTTATCAATACTATCGTAATGCAGATCGAGAGCGAGTAAATAAAGACCGACCTGGTGTTTATGTGACCTCAAGCGATCCTTACTACGAATATTCCAAAAAATCTATTTTTGCATATGCAAAGAAAATAGACGTCGGATATAAATTCCTGGATTATCCAATCCCTGGTGACCTTCCCTTGTTTTACGGAATCTTTTTACCCTTTATAGAAGGATGGTGTCACGATTGGGATAATATATGCTTTATTGATAGCGACATTATGGCTACAGTCAATGCTGGAAATGTATTTGATTATGCTGGTGATCATGGCATTACAATGCATAAAATGGATGTTAGAGGCCATAGATTTGAACACAGTCTACGATTTGAATTCTTTAATAAAATTAGGGGCTTTTTTAATAGTGGGGTGGTAATATTTCCTCGCTCTGAATATAAAAATTTTATAGAATTTTCTTCTACTCTCAAGGAAAGAGATTTAAACAGAACACCAGTAATCAATAGCCTGGGTGGATTTGATCAAGGAATGCTTAATGTATGGATACAGGAAACCCAACGATGGCATGAACTTCCAGCAGAATATAATTTTCATATGGGCAGATACCAAAAGGCAAAAAGATGGGACGATGGGGTGAGTCTAATTCATTATCATCGAAACAATAAATTAATGATGAAAGATGAATTCGAAGACGAAAGAATTTTAAAATGATGAATGATTTAAAGTTTACGACATGTGAGGATTACATGAAAGAGGATTATATTGATCAGTATCGAGAATTTTACGATAATGGTGGTTATGAAAATAATGATCCAGTGATGAGAGCAAAGGACGACATCAAGCAAATGCTTGAGCAATTTAATTGTAAAACATTACTTGATTATGGTTGTGGGCATGGATTGCAATATTCCAAACACAATTTACATAAGTATTGGAGGCTCACAGAACTTGCAAAATATGATCCCGGCGTTCGAGAATTTGAGGAAAAACCGCAAGGCTCGTTTGATGCGGTAATTAATACGGACGTTCTTGAACACATACCTGAGGATTATGTATATGATGTAATAACTGATATTTTTAGTTATGCTGATAAATTTGTATATTTTAGTATTGCAACTGGCTTAGCAAAGGCCGTATTACCAAACGGTGAAAATGCTCATTGCACTCTAAAGCCACATTCTGAGTGGGTACAAATTATTGACGAAATGCGAGGTGATATACCTACCGTAGTAAAATGTACTGGAAATGATAGGAAAAAAATTGGGCGCACATTATTGGTATGATAAGAAAAGTAGTACTCATAGGCAACGGTCCATCAAACAGATTCTATAATCCAATATATCATATGGATACTATGAAGGCTGGATTTAATTTAACTGATATTGATGTTGATGTTATTTTTGCTAGTGATAAAAAGGTTATTGATAAACTAAACGGCAATCCTAAACTCAGAGTTTTAAAGAAGCCCTTCATGACCAAAAAAGGTGGCCTAAATCTGGCGTGGAATACAGGGCATAATGCATATAATCATTTAAGAAAAAGTGGATATACTCATTTTGAATTATACGGTTTTGATTTAATGTTTTCTGATATATGGGATTCAACAACAGATAAAGTTTTTAATAAGGAATGGTGGGTCAAACAGGCAAAGCAGGTAGATATAAATTCAGAATGGATAAAATATTGGGACGAATTAATTGACGCGCCGACAATTATACACGCACCTATGATGACAAAATTAACTTTTAATAATAAATTTGCAACAATAAAATACCATGAAGACTCTAATCATAAGCATGCCTAAATCTGGTACATATCTGTGCAGTAATCTTTTGGTAGAGTTCGGCATCAATCAAACATATCTCCATTTAAATCCGAGGACATATCAGAAATACAACTCTGATATTGAGCAGGCAAGGCAATATCCGGAAAAATATACACATAAGGAAACGTTTGAGAAGTCGTTAAATTTATTTGGAGATAATGAATTCGCTGTCACTCATATTCCTTACACCGATAAAAGAAATAAAATAACACAGAATCTGAAGCGAATACTTTTGGTAAGAGAAAAAAGTGAAATTATGGATTCATATAGACGATGGAATAGTAATACAGGCCGTTCGATGCCGACATTACGACTTGATGAAATACGAAAATGGGAAAAGCAGACAAACATGTTTGTACTTTCATTTGATGATATGATAAATAAAAATGTTAAAAAGATTGATGGCTTGCAGCTTTATCTATTTGATGAGGTAAAGTTTAATAGTCTAAAATGTATGGAGAAGGCAATAAATTCTCCTTCAATGACTAAAATGAGGTAATTATGGTAATATGTGATAAACATGATTTTATATTTTTGAGGATACCAAAAAATGCAAGTTCAAGTCTTGCTGAATTTTTTGTGAGAAATTTCTGTGATTCGAATGATATATGGACCGAAATTAATGACTGTGGTATTAGAGATCACAATGTAAAACCAGCATTGATTCAAAAATATAGATATCAGTACAGGTTTATTCATTTGACTCTACAGGAACTTGTTGATAATGATGTTGTGACAAGAAATAATGTGTCTCGTAAACAGATCATTAGTGTGATTAGGAATCCATTAGCGAGACAGTTATCATTATATTTCTTTTTAAAGAGAGGTGAGCGTAAGTCGCCAGAAGAATTTAGACATGTTTTTAGAGATGGGCACCATCAGAGTGATACATCAAATAAAATATTGCAAACAGATTATGCAAAATTAGATGGTGTTGATACTGGAACGTGGTGGTCATATAATAAATTGAATGATTATTTAGTTGATTTTTGTTCAAAACAAGGTAAGACAGGAACACTTGAATTAAAGAAATTTAAAAACGGTTATACACCAAAACAACAAAAGGTTTTTGACGAGTATTACGACCAGAAAACAATTGATGCGGTAAGAAAATACTACGAAAAAGATTTTGATAAACTAATGGAATTAGAAACGGGATTGGAATTAGCATGAACGAAATAGAAAAAGCTTATATTTTAAGAATTGACACCGACCTTTCAAGAGAGTATGCTCAGGTTACTGCTGATTCGTGTGATACAATAGGATTGCCTTGGGAATATCATGAAGGATTTTATAACATGGATCCTAATGACGCATGGAATTCTATTGGTTTGAATAGACACATCAAACGAAATAATTGGGTTCCTGCTGCTCAACTTTGTACTGCTGGTCATGCTGCCATCTGGAAAAAGATTCGAGATAATAGAGAAACAGCCATTATTCTTGAACACGATGCTGTGATGTTGCAAGATCCACGATCAGTAAAAATTGCTCATAATAGAATTGTAACCCTTGGCTATAAACTAAAGGACCCTACTAGATATGACCATGAAAATGCAGGTCCTCCACGTGGTATTAGACAAATTTCAGGACACGAAGGTGCTCATGCATATGCCATTACACACGAAACTGCTCATTCAATGCTTCAGGAAATTGAGGACCATGGTGTAAGATCTGCTGTCGACAATTTATATTTCCTAATACAAAGAGCAAATTTCACAAAAATTCCATTGGGTATTATGGATCCTACTCCAGCAATTGGGTGGTTGAGAAAATCATCTATTTGGCAAGAATCCGCCGAAAACAATTACGCATTTATTGAGTCATTTGAAAGAAATCTAACAAGTTAATATGGCTTATCTTTTAACGAATGGGTTGCTTTCACTGCATGTACCAAAAACCGCAGGAAAGGCATGGGAGCATTGGATTAAAGAAACAGCTGATGTTGTCGATCGTCAGGTATGTAATCAGCATTATTCATATGAGGACATACTCAAGGTTCATCCAGAACTTGATAACAACGATTATATGATGACAGTTCGTAATCCATACTCAAGAATAGTAAGTTGGTATCACCATTCACGAGATGTGTATGTTTATAATATTAATAAACCAGGAATGCGTAAAAAAATTCCACCACCGCCACCAGAATCTCCTCATTTCCAACCATCGTTTGAGGAATGGGTAAAAAGAAAAGAATTAAAAGATTTTCCACCCAGCACCAGAAAAAGAACCAATACGTCGTACGGAACTTGTAAATCATATATGCACCCATCTGGCAGAATGCCAAAATATTTACTTCGGTTTGAAACTTTATCTGAGGATATAAAAGCATTACAGGAAGTTTTTAATTGTGATGAGCCATTAGAAATACAAAATCCTACCGTATCATTTAAGGGTCGTGATTGGAGAACTGAATATAAGTCACAGTACACAAAGGATTTTATATATGATTATTTTAGAGAGGATTTTGAATTCTTTGGATACGATAGAAAGTTTCCCGCCGATTAAGTAAGTTATAAATATATCTATAAAGTAGCATAGGAATCGAGGCATATAATGGCCGATAAAAAGAAGAAAAAGCCACCGGTCAAAAACTTTAAGGAATTTGATCCGGCTCAATTCATTGAGACTGAACCAAAACTAACCGAAGCCGTGAAAAAGGATTTGGTGGTAATGACATTTGGTCGTATGAATCCCGTTACGGTTGGCCATGAAAAACTTGTTAAGCAAGTATTAAACGTCGCATCAAAGAATGGCGGCGACCCCGCAGTATATCTCTCACACTCCTCAGATCCTAAAAAGAATCCCCTTTCGTACGAAGATAAAATTTTCTTTGCACAGAGAGCATTCGGCAAGGTTATAAAACAGTCCCCAGCTAGAACAATCATTGAAGTTGCCAAACAGCTTCAAGGTTTGTATAAAAACCTAACCGTGGTAGTTGGATCTGATAGAGTTATGGAATTTAAAACTCTGTTAAATAAGTATAATGGTAGAGATTTTAAATTTGATAAAATTGATGTGGTATCGGCAGGTGATAGAGATCCAGATGCCGAAGGTGTAGAAGGAATGTCTGCATCAAAAATGAGAGCAGCTGCAGCTGATGGTGATTTTAGATCATTTAAATCTGGTCTTCCTAAAAAATTACAATCCACCGCTAAAAAAGTTTACGATACAACGAGGCAAGGTATGGCATTAGATGAAGAAACCATGGACGAAGCGGTTCTTTCAAGAGCACAACGTCGTAAAAGAGCTAGACTATTAAGAAGATATAAGAGTAAAATTGCTATAGCAAGGAAAAAGGCAATGCGCCGCCGTGCAAGTCTTGATGTTCTGAAAAGAAGAGCCCGAAAAACTGCTCGTAATATGATTAAGCAAAAATTGGCCAAATCCAGAAGATTTGCTGATCTTGATCCGGCTGCAAAAATTGCAATCGAAAAGAGATTGGAAAAGATGCCTTCATCACGACTTGACAGATTGGCTAGAAAACTTTTGCCTTCACTTCGTAGAAAAGAAACGGAGCGTATGCAATCTCGTTCAAAGAATGAATCTGTAAATATTGACGATATGTTCGAAATGTTTATGGAAGAAAGATCACCAGCTGGTCGTCTCGGTAAGAATGTACACGACATTAAGGTAAAGGTTCCAGGTCGGGTCACTAAAGCAATTAAAAAGGCTAGCCCTGAATATGATCAACGTGAGAATGAACCTCATAAAGCAACTGGTAAACACCTAAAAGATATCATGCAAAAACATGGTGTAAAACCATCTGGCAAGAGACACTATCATAGCGATATGACAGGTCATTATATGTTGTCACATCCAGACAATGATCCAGCAAAGGTACATGCAGCCGCAACTGAGTTTGAAAAAACAGTAGGTAAGGCGGTTCGTACGGAAGCCAAAGATGGTGATGGTGTCAATATTGTAAAGGACCGTGAATTTAAAGGCAAACCTATGAAGAAAGAGCCTGATAGTGGAAAGGGGATTAAATTCTCTGATATGAAACCAGGCAAACGCCCTATTAATGATGAAGTAGAACTTGATGAAGGTATTTTAAAACCATATCATGCAGCTGCTAAACAACCTTGGTCTAAAACAGTAAAAGATTCTAAAGGTACTGCTGGTGAATATAAGCAAATTGCAAAGGGCAAAGACTTTACGGTTTGGACTGCGTATAGAGGATCAAATAAATCACAACCACATTATGTAGTCAGAGATGACAAGGTTATTGGATCAGGTATGGCATTTAACTCTGCTCTTAAAGATGCAAAAGTTAAGGAAAAAGATGTCATAAATCGTTCAAAGTTTGCTGATGGTTCTATTTTAAATAAAGGTTTTAAGGAAGCTTATTACGGGAATTCAAAAACAGAACTTGAGGAAAAACTAAAGGCTTCTGATGATATGGGTACTTGGATTAAAGATTTCCAAGATTCCGATGCACCACAGTTTAAAGGCAAATCAAAAGAAAAACGTAGACAAATGGCTATTGCTGCTAAATTGGATGCCGAGGATGACGTTAAAAAGGAATCGTTTGATCCTAAACACGTAAAGATGGCAATAGGTATTGCATCAGATAAAAGATATGCTGGTGGTAATATGACCGGTGCAGTCAAGCAGATTGATAAAATCAAAAAAGGTTTATCAGACCATCCACAGGTACGTGCAGTTTTAAAAAGACAAAACGAAGAAACCAAAACGGAATCGTTAGACGAAATGTGGGGAACATATGTTTCAAAACGCCCACATATGTTACTGGATAAAAATAATAAAGTCAAGTTTGATAAACGCTTTAAAATGTTTAAAAAGCAAAACGAACTTGAAGAAGGATTTACAGTCAACACCGAAATGGATATGGTCCGTGATCTTGAGAATTCAATTAATGAATTCCTAGAACTCCATGAAGCCAAAACAATTAAAGTCGATCACACCGCAGCACTAAATGCGGAAACCGCTGGTTATGTTCTTGTAAAGGACCGTGAGGTCATTGCGACAGGAACTATGGATGAAATGCTTGAAATGCATGAGAACACTCCTGGCTCCCGTGTATGGTTGAGCACAAAAGAGGTTGGAGACCTAGTAGAATGATTGGCTTTAAAAAGCACCTTACCGAAAAGAAAAATCCGGAGGATCCAGATATTGGAGACAGAAAAGGCTCACAGCCGGTTGGATATCATAAGGGAATTAAGTCTGTTTCTACCAAGGTTGCTCGTGATCAGCACTTTAAAAAGTATGCAGATAAGGATGACGGAAATCCAGCAAATTATAAACCAGCACCAGGTGATGCCACTGCTAAGACAAAGCCTTCAAAGCATACGAAACGCTTTAAGGACATGTTTGGTGAAGAATATCTGGACGAAGATGTAAAGAAAACACTCAAGGATAAAGCCAAGAAAAGTGGTATGCCATATGGTGTATTGAAAAAGGTTTTTGATCGAGGTGTTGCTGCATGGAAATCCGGGCATCGTCCTGGTACTACTCCAACACAATGGGGATTTGCAAGGGTAAATTCATTTGCCACAAAATCCTCTGGTACTTGGGGTAAAGCAGATAAGGATCTAGCTGCAAAGGTAAAGTAATGAAACGTTTTAAAACCCATATCCTAGAGAATGATCTTCAGGAAGGTGTTAATGATCCTGCTATTTTTAAGGCAATCTTTTTAGCAGGCGGCCCAGGTTCTGGTAAATCATTTGTAGTAAATCAACTAGCACTACCAGCACTAGGTTATAAACTCATTAATTCAGACGATGCGTTTGAAAGAGCCCTTGCCAAAGCAAATTTAGATTTTTCCCCAGATAATATTGCATCTCCAAAAGGTCAAGCAGCTCGCGAAAAAGCAAAGTATATTACCGGTAAAAAAATGCAGATGGCCATTGACGGTCGTCTTGGACTGGTAATTGATGGCACGGGAAAAGATTACGATAAAATCAAAATACAGGTTGACAAATTAAGAGAATTGGGTTATGCTGTAATGATGGTATTTGCCAATGTTGATCTTGATGTTACCTTACAGAGAAATAGAATGAGAGCCAGAACTTTACCAGACGAAATGGTAAAGAAAATGTGGCTTGATGTACAGAAGAATATTGGTAAATTTCAAAACCTATTCAGAAGTAGAATGATTATTGTTGACAACACAGACCCGGCGGAATCTCGAAAGATTCTAGCATCAACCTATAAAAAGGTTGCAGCATGGACTAAGGCTGATCCAGAAAATCCAATTGCGATGAGATGGATCAATCAACAGAGGAAAGCTCGAAGTGTTAAGGAAGAAACCGAAATGTCAAACGAATCTGATGCATATGGTTTTAAAAAGGTGATGTCGAAAACAATTAACAGAACAGCTTATAAAAAAGCTCTCGAAATTTTAAAGGATGTATTAGCCCGGAAGGCAAAAGAAGCCGGTGGTGTAAAGAAAATGAAGCACAGTGATGTATATTATGCAGCACAAATTGCTAAACAATTTACTGGGGTTGATGCCAGAACATTGGCTAGTATGTTACAGACGGAGACGATAGATGAGACTGGTGGAGCGGGCGAGTGGGGAACGGATAAGCTTACAAAACGGTATAAAAAAGACACTCCAGGTGAGTCCGATGGCAGTTAATCCAGTATCACCAACTGATTATCAAGTATTAAGTTCATTTTGGACTACACAGATTCAGGGTGATAAATTAGTTAAAACAAATACAAAATATATTGACAATAACGGCGCAAGAACAGTCGAGAATATAGATTATGTCACATATAATAGATTTGGACAAAAACAGTCACACAATATGGTAGGTTCCACAGTAGATGTTACGGCTTAAAACATATATCAGTGAGGGTGTAAAACTCAAACTTATTCGTGGTAAAGATATGGACGTTCTTAAAATGTGGAATAAGGGCGACAAAAAGTGGGTAGAGTTAAGAGGTAAGCCTGGGTTCGAACGTAAATATGACCCAAAGGATCCATTACACAAAGCTATTAGTGCATTAGGTAAATCGGCAAATATATCTGATTTTGTCAATGGTGACGAGGTAAGTATTAATCCAAATCACCCTGATGGAAAAAAAGCTTTAAAAACAATTAATGCATTGATGAACGAAACTAGAGGTTTCCAACCAGCAATGATGTTACACGAACCAACCAAAAAGAAAATACTGGCAAATCAGAAAAAGAATAGAGAGAAAAAATGAAAAGGTTTAAGCGTTATATATCAGAAGGTAATGCTAAAGGTGGTTATCATTACGAGGACCAAGTTAATAGCAATCTGAAAAAACATGGTATGCAGAAAAAAGATCAAAAGAGTGCTGGAGCATCAAAAGATGCACCAGATGGAACTATTCGCTCTAAGGATGGAACACACCATAACCTTGAAATTAAACAGAATAAAAATGCCATGTATGGTCAGATTGGTATGCACCACGATGGCAAAACATGGAAGGTAAAGGATAAATCTAAAAAGGATTATCCTGAAACTGCAAAGCACATTGAAAAGCATGTAGTCCCTCATATGAATAAGCATATGGGCAAGCCATCTGGCGATTATCACAAGGATAAAGAGGTTCACGGTAACCATTATATTGAGCATAAAGGTACTCAGCCTATCCGTGATCATTATGCCAAGGATAGAAATACACATTACATTCAGATTGGTAAATCCGGACTTCATCATATGTCGAAGGACCACGGTAAGTTTGGAACACATGAATTAAACGGAGATACTCGTTTTAGAGTTCGTGTTAAATACCATGGAACAAATAAAAAGACTGGAAAGGTCAACTACAGCCACACAGTCACAATGGAACTAAAGAATCACAAGGCGTCACATGTTGATCTGGATCACCATTCAGAACATTTGGGTAAAACTCACGGAAAGCATGAGTAATGAAAAAATTTAAACAACATTTACACGAATCACAGTTCGGTCTCTATGAGGGCACGACAGTACCATTAGAGCAACCTATGATTGAAATTGATGAGGAGGATGAGCCAGAACTCAATTCACCAAAGCGTGGTGGTAAAAAGAAATATGTTGTTTATGTAAAGGACCCAAAAACAGGTAACGTAAAAAAGATTCAGTTCGGTGATGATACTGGACTATCAGCAAAAATTAATGATCCAGGTGCGCGCAAGAACTTTGCAGCCAGACACAACTGTGATCAGAAAACAGATAAAACCAAGGCCGGCTATTGGGCGTGTCGTTTACCAAAATATGCTAAACAGCTAGGTCTTAAAGGAGGCGGAGACTTCTTTTGGTAAAACCTTATATGGACACACACGGTGGGTTCAGAACGTTCGACGTGTTATCCGAAAGTTCTGAATATGTATGGCACCGTGATAAAGAAACGAGAGAAATAGAAGTTATTTCTGGGGAAGGTTGGAGATTTCAAGTTGAGGATTGTCTACCCTGGTTATTAACTAAAGGGATGAAATTTACAATCGAGGCTGGTGTATATCATCGGCTGTTAAAAGGTGTAGATGATCTCAAAATTAAAATAACAGAAATGACCTAGCAATATAAATATTCAAAAATAACCACATCATTCTAAAGGATCTGAAAAAATGGCTTTTAAAGATAGAATTAAGGAATTAATGTCGTCTCATCTTGAGGCGGAACTAATGGAAGGTCTGAAACACGACCGTTACATGCGCGCCCACGGCAAAAAGGCTAGTGGAACTGGTACATGGATGTTTACCACTAAAAAAGATGGAGAGGTAAACTACGATAACGATAAGGAAGTTTTCCAATCCGGCCCATCCATGAAACTTGGAGATGCTGCCAAGGAAGCCATGAAAGCACTTGGAAAAACAATCTATGTCATGGAGGCCAAATTAGATCCAGTTGGCCAGGAAGATGATGATGTGGATAATGACGGCGATGTTGATTCATCAGATAAGTATTTGAAAAAACGTCGTGCCGCAATTAAAAAAGCCATCGGTACAAAACCAAAACTGAGAGAACAGGCTAAAAAGCAAAAAGCCAAAATGATGCCAGTTAAAGGTCCTGTGGATGACGCAAATGATACCGCTCAAAAAGCGACAGGTGAAAGTGTAAAAGAAGATGATGCCACAGCTCGGATGTATAAAGACAATCCAGAGATGATGAATCAAAAAGGCCCAGGTGGTATGAAGAGCCTGACTAAGAGTGCCCAAAGAGTTATCAAAAAGAAAATGAATAAAATGGATGAGGGCAATGATTCTTATTATGCAATGCTGAAAGCTAAAGAACATGCAAAAAGAGACGGTGCAAATTACGACGGAGACGTTTCTGTTCAGCACAAATATGATGCCTATCATATGAAGAAAAGAGGATTTACTCACTATACACCTGGTCGTTTTGGTACTAGAACATATCATAAAAGCGCTGCAGCTGGAGCAACAAAAATTGGACCAGAACATCACAGAGGTGTTAGTGAATCAGTTGAGCTCGTAGAATATTCAGAAGGTGCTATGGTCAAGGATATGGTCAAGTTGAATGCATCATCCTGCGGCAAAACAGAAATGTATGAAAAAATGAAAGAAAAGTATGGTGTTGACAAGGCTACATTTGAAGGGCTTTATGCATCACATTGTATGTCAACTAATGAATCAGTAGAGCTTACAGAAATGGAAGATCACGGTAGATTTGCTTTTGATATGAAATCAAAAGAACACATGAATGCTGCTAAAAAGGATCTTAAGGCTGCTGGTTTAACTGGTAGAAATAGACCAGGGCATACTGGTGGAGATCATGTATTACACGTTAAAGGTAGTGCAAAAGCTATTCATAAGGTAATGAAACCACATGCAAATAATATGCATGATGCAAATATGGATTCACATCACAGCATGAACGATGACACATATGGCCACAGATTATATAACGAATCAGTAGAGAATATGAGTGAAGGTAACATGATGTCTGCCGCTAAAGAACTAGAAGCATATGCTCGTAAAAATGGTGGGATTGATAAAAACGACTTCATGAAAGCA
>Ga0213859_10000789_pt1 | contig 14403 bp, 13 predicted proteins | sample PICome_2_FD_160133 | JGI IMG/M metagenome (GOLD analysis project Ga0213859, IMG submission 160133) | Coastal seawater microbial communities near Pivers Island, North Carolina, United States - PICO304 | ecosystem: Environmental > Aquatic > Marine > Coastal | place: USA: North Carolina... | reverse complement strand
ATTGAGTATGCTAATAGTCAAGACGGTCATGGCTCAGACCCATCTTTTGGTATTGAGCATGAAGACTCATATGATTTAGCTTCAGGTGATGTTATTCTTGTTCAAAGTGGTGATTACGTTAAAGTTGTGAATAATTCTGATCATGATCAGCTAACCTACTTAAGAATTTTTGATAGAGGCGGCTGGAGAAATTAATCCAAGCCCTTAATTAATTGATTGAAATGGTAGCTATTACTGGCAAGTGATCCGACACCCCTTCTCCATTATTCATATTAAAAGATAAAGGCTTTCCTTCTTTATTGGTGTTGATATTTGTTTTTAGCACATTTATTGATTCATTTTTAAAGGTTATGCCACGATTCTCTTTAATAATTATTACATCCAAAAAAGACCAATTATCATCTCTTCTGTAATAGTGGCTACCAAAGCAATTTGAACAACCGGCTATATGAGAGATATCCCAATTTTTATCTAGTGATACAAAAGTTTTATTTTTGTCTGCTTCAAATGAAGTTACATTAAAATCACCTAACGCAATGACAGCATTAGAATGAGAAGATGTTATATTTTTTAATGTATTAAACGCATCTTTTCTCATACCAATTGGATTATAGGGTGCTGGAAAATGAACGTTATAAAAATGAATTGGTTTGCCATTAAAGTCTATAACTGCCTCTAAAATTGGTCGAGTATCTTTTGTTGAAAACTCTGGAGAAAATATAATTTTGTGTTGCTTAGTTTTTTGGATCTTATACTTTGACAAGTATGCATTATCAATACCTCTATAGTCGTTACCCTCTATTAGTACATAATCAATGTACCCCTCATCTTTTAATTGATAGAAAATATCTTTTAAAGCATTGATGTTCTCTATTTCTTGAAAAGCTATTACGTCTGGAGTTTTATCTAAAGATCTAATAGTTGCAACTATATTATTTAATTTTTTATTTTTATTTTCTTCACTCCAATCAAGGTACAGACATTCGTTTTTCCATTTTGAAACTCTAATTTTATTACAAGCATCTATATGGCTTTGATCTTGTTTAGCTGAGAGTGGAAGATAAGCTTTATCATCTTTACCAGGGTCATCATAAGTATCAAAAAAATTCTCTAAGTTGTATGACATTACGCTCAAGCTATTATTTGCATATAAAGATATGCTGAAAGATAAAAACAAAAACATAAAAACTTTTAATTTCATAACTATTTTTTAATTTTAAGCCTTATATCTAAATCAATATGCATTTCAGATTTATGCGATTCAATCAGGCTTTTTAAATGATCCAAGTGATCAGATTTGAAATTAGCTGTTTTTCTTAAATTCATATCAATATGGCCAAGGATTGTCTCCCAAAAAGCAGATGGATTACCGTCTTTATCTTTTAGACAACCAATCATATGTAAAAGTTTATTATTAACAGAATAAAGAGCATACTCAGTATTAATAATATCATCTAAAAGAAATTCTTTAAGATATCTCACATTGTCTTCAAGTGTAAAAGTTGAAAATCCTGATGCAAAATGATCATCTGTAAATTTCAACTCATTCGTATAAAAAATATGTGAATTATCTTCAAATATTTGATGATAAAAACATACATTCATATGGCCATTTAAGTCACACATGTCTTTTGAAACAAATATTGGATCAACTTTATATGGTAAATTAATTTTCATTTGATATAAAAAAATAAGGCTGGTTTAACCAGCCTTATTATAAATGGATTATGTACTAATTAAAATGTAGTACCAAAAGCTAAACCATATGTTCTAGGATCAGTGTAAGTACCAAACTGAGCACCACCCTGAAGTGGACTTGAAGCAGCCCATGTACCTACAAATCTATCGTCTGCTAAGTTTTTAGCATACAAAGAAACATACCAATCGCTTGCATTTGGGTTATATGTGAATCTAGCATCCCAAAATTTCTGCTCAGGCATTACTGATCTTGCATCATTAAATACTCGACCTTCTCTCTCTGCTTGATATCTATGAACTAATCTAGCAGATACAACACCATCTTCCATCACAAAATCATGATTTAAAGCGATGCTGTATGATAGCTCTGGAGATTGCGGTAATGTATTACCTGCAATACTTACAGTCTCAGGTGCAACAGGACAACTTGCGCCTTGAAGTGGATTGAATCCACCACCAGCAACTGTTGCTATGTCAGCGCCTTTAGCCATACATAAATAACCAGCTGATTTTGCTATTAAAGTTAAATTTCCTGCAGCATCTAATCCCCATCCATAAACTACACCACCGGCTGCATCAAGAGGTAACCCTTGAACACCTGTTCCATTTGCTGGCCCACAAAGACCTGGAACTGGTGATGTTTCTTGTACACATCCTGGAGATCCTGGAGTAAATCCTGTTGGATCTAAGTCAAGTACAGCTACCACATTACCTGGATTTAAGGGATCAGGCATAACTCCTTCAGTAAGCTCACTTTGTACATACAACCAATTAAAGTCTAATCTTGTATTCTCACTCAAGAAAGCAACCATATTTCCTTCAAAACCTTTAATTTCTGCATCTAAGTTATAATTAACAGATCCAGCATTTTCGAGATTTGATACTAACATTCCATCAGTATTATTAATGAATGCTGCAGCATTAAATAAAATTGCTCCATCCATAAATATACTTTTAGTACCTATCTCAAATACACCAGTTTCTTCTGGATCATATGGATCTGGTACTCCGCCAGTGACTGGGTTGAAACCACCTGCTTTGTTAGCAGTTGTATAGCTAGCATATACCATCTGATCATCAGAGATGTCATGCTGAATAGCTAGTTTGTATGAGAATGAATCATTAGATTGAGAATCTGAAGCAGGTATATATGTATAAACCCCACTTTCATATGCTTCACGTGTATAGTCTGGGCAATCAAAATCAGTTAAACATTGCATTAACGTATCTTTAACAGTTTGATCATCGTATCTGAATCCAGCAGTAAGTTTTGTGTCTTCATTTAAATCAAAGTAAAGCTCACCAAAGAAAGCATCACCTTTACTATGAACATGGTTTTCATTTACAAAACCTCTCATTTCAACAGGTAATTCCCTTGGGTAAGTACCCCCACCTTGAAGTAATGCACCTAAACAAACAGGGTCAAAGGTTGTTGCTTCCGCAGCCAATCCTCCGGCTACAAGAGGCGCACAAGCTGTTGCTGCAGTAGGCCCACCTAGAATTAAAGTCTGATAAAAAGGAATTCCACCGTAACCATCAAAAGCACCACCAAATACTAATTGTGAATATGGATGATTAGTGAAAGCAGCTGTCATATTCCATGCAGCTGTTTGTACTTGATATCTGTTATTATTTTTTTCTTGTCTGCTGTAATAACCAACAACAAAATTAAATGGTCCATCATAATCAGATATTAATGTAACTTCAGCTTGACGATCAAAAGTATCAACAGTTGAGAACTCATATGTTCTGTCTGAATCAACAGTTTCACAGAAACTAAACTTGTTATCAAAACCACCAAAGCAGCCTTCAAATGATATTGGACCAAGAGCAGCTACAACACCTGTAAATGGATTAGATGTATAACTATAATCATTATCATTCATGTGATCATATCTTCTGGTACCGTATGAGAATTTAGCATTTAGAGTTAATGTATCTGATATGTCATTAGCATACTCTATAGTAGAAAACTCAGCTAACTGATAATGCTCAGGAACTCTGTTCAGATTTGCTTTATCAAATGTGCTTGGTGAAGTTGCTCCTGCATATGAATTTACATATGCTGAGCCATACAAACCACCAACCAAATTAAATAATGCAGCAGTACTTCCTCTTGAATCAGCAGCTACATTTGGACCACCAACAGTCAATGGATTACAACCAAGCAATGCATGACTTTCACAAAAAGCTGTTCCGATATTATTTCTATTATCTTCACTTTCAGATCTTTCGTATGTAAATTTTAACGTTGAGTTATCTCCTATATCAGCGTCAAGCGAAAATCTAACCGCCAGCGCGTCTCTATCATCAAACTCTTGACCAGTTCTGATGTTTTCAGTCATGCCATCTCTTGAATATGAAGCAACCGCAAGTCTTGATCTAAGAGTATCAGTTAATGGAATATTAACTGCTGTTTGAAGTCTTTTTGCATTAAAATTACCTGTTTCAACATCTACATAACCACCAAATTCAGAATCAGGTCTTGCAGAAATTACATTAACAAGTCCAGCAACAGCATTTCTTCCAAATAATGTTCCTTGCGGACCTTTTAAAACTTCGATTCGAGAAGCATCAAAAAAACCAATATCAGCAAATGTTGAGGTGTTATAGCTGTGTCCGTTCATAGCAGTAACAACTGCACCGACCACTGCCGCTCCTACACCATATGAACCAGTCCCTCTAATTGCATATGAAGCTCCAGAACCTATACCTTTAGCAGTTATAAGACCTGGTACAACCTCTGCTAAGTCATCAGCATCTTGAACCATATTAAGTTCAATATCCTCAGATGTTAGGGCTTCAATTGAAAATGCTAAGTCCTGTATAGACTCAGATTTTTTAGTAGCAGTAACAACTACTTCCTCAACCTCTTGTGCAAATGCAGTAAAGGTAAGAGTAAATGTAGCGAAAATGCCGAAAAAATATTTATTTAAATTACTCATAGTTAATCCCCCCTTACGGATTAGATATGTATATTTCTATGATAATAGCACTAAATTTGGATTCTAGCTAAATAATTATGCTAAAAAAATAGCAATAAATATTGCTTTTTTTATTGACTTTTAGACCATGGATGGCACTTGGATACTCTTCGAACTGCCATCATAGTCCCTTTTAGAGGACCATGCTCATTAATGACTTCAATTGCATATTCAGAGCAAGTTGGCGTAAACCTGCATGAAGGTGGAAAAAGAGGTGAAATAAAGTATCTATAAAATCTTATTGGTAATATTAAAATATAGCGCATTTACTTAGGAGCAGCTGCTAATAATTCAACCTCTTGCATAAAATCAATAAGTTCATGAAGACTGGTTTCATTACTACCAAGCTTTCTTAGAGAAATAGTACTGTTTTCCATTTCTTTATTACCTACAGTAACAATATATGGAATTTTTGCAGTACTGTGTTCTCTTATTTTATAGCTAATCTTTTCATTTCTGATATCTAATACGCATCTAATGCCCTTAGATTGTAAATCCTGCATTATTTTTGCTGCATATTCATTTGAATCTGAGGTAATTGTTGTGATTGCCACTTGTTTTGGTGCAAGCCAAAATGGAAGTTTACCTGCATAGTTTTCAATTAGTATCCCAATAAATCTTTCAAATGATCCTAATATTGCTCTATGAATCATTACAGGCATTTGCTTGTTTCCATCATTGTCAATATATTCTGCAGAAAGCCTATCTGGTAAATTAAAGTCTGCTTGAAAAGTACCACATTGCCACTCTCTCCCTATAGCATCTGTTAATACAAAATCTAATTTAGGTCCATAAAAAGCTCCATCTCCAGGCATAATCTCATATTCAATACCAATACTTTCAATTGCATGCTGCAAAGAACTTTCAGCCCTATCCCATACCTCATCGGAACCTACTCTAGTTTCTGGTCTTGTGGAGAGTTTGATATCAAACTTTTCAAAACCAAGCTGATTGTATATTTCAGATAACAGCTTAATGAAATCAGCAGCCTCATCTTTTATTTGATCCTCTGTACAAAATATATGTCCATCATCTTGAGTAAAACCTCTAACCCTCATGAGACCATGCAGTGTGCCTGAAGCTTCATACCTGTGACAAGAGCCAAATTCAGCATATCTAATAGGTAAATCTTTGTAAGATTTCAAACCTTGATTGTAGACTTGTACATGACAAGGACAATTCATAGGTTTTAGAGCATTGGTTCTTTTTTCATTAGCATGTTCTTCGTCTATCTCTGTGATAAACATATTTTCTCTGTATTTATCCCAATGACCAGAGGCTTCCCATAGCTTTCTATCAACAACTTGAGGGGTATTTATTTCCTTATAATCATTCGTTTCAAGCTTATTTCTCATGTAAGCCTGAAGGGTTTTATATATAGTCCAGCCTTTTTCATGCCAAAAAACCATTCCAGGGGCTTCATCTTGAAAATGGAACAACTCTAATTCTTTACCAATTTTTCTATGGTCTCTCTTCTCTGCTTCTTCAATCTGATTTAAATATTTTTTAAGATCTTTGTCATCCTTCCATGCCGTTCCATAAATTCTTGTAAGCATTTTATTGTCAGAACTTCCTCTCCAATATGCACCAGATACCTTAGTTAATTTAAAAGCCCCTATCTTATTTAAATCAGTTAAATGGGGTCCTCTGCATAAATCTACAAACTCATCGTTGTCTTGATAATAAAGCTGAAAATTTTCTTCTTGATCTGAATCATCAATGATTTCACTTTTATATGACTCATCCAAACTTTTAAAAACTTTTAAAGCTTCTGACTTAGAAAAATAACGTTTTGTTATTTTTGATCCCTGTTTGATAATCGAGTTCATCTCATTTTCAATCTTTGGTAAGTCATCGATTGAAATTGTCTGCTCAATATCAAAATCATAATAAAAGCCGTCTTTTATAGTAGGGCCTATGGCTAGCTTGGCTTTTGGGTAAAGATTTTTAACAGCTCTTGCTAAAACCTGCGCTGTAAGAGTATGTCTCATAATTTCCAAACCCTCTTCTGAATCTATAGTAATTATTGAAACTCTTGAATCTTCATGAATTGGATCATTTATATCTTTTTGCACGTCATTTACAGTTACAGCTATAGATGCCTTGGCAAGCCCGGGACCTATATCTGAAGCTAAATCAAACCCAGTCGATCCTTTTGGAAGCACTCTTACACTTCCATCTGGTAATGTTAAATTAATTTCTGACATACAATTTATAAAATTTTATATATTAGTATTTTATAGTTAGTTTAATAAATTAAATAGCCTTCTTAGTTAAATGGATATAACAAATCCCTCCTAAGGATTAGTTGTAGGTTCGATTCCTGCAGAGGGCACCATAAAAAAAGCCAGCTTAAAGCTGGCTTTATTAGTTTTTAAAGATATTAGAATTTATACTGAAAGTTTAAAACATCAACCTCATCCAAAGCGTCAAAGCTAACAACAAAATTGTTAAAAACTTCGTATCCAATGCCAATGCCCTGCTCTCTTTCATTCATGCTAACACTCATAGATAAACCATCCATGCTTCCAGTTGCATCAATTGAGTAATCGGCAACACTTAGACCTAAATACAATTTATCATTAACATGATATTTAACCTTTGCAAAATAACCAGTGTCTATTTCTGCATTTATTAGTATTCCATCAGAAGATGCTGAATCATCTGATACGCCAAGTATAAGCCCTAGTTCTGTACTCCAGCTTTCATTTAAATCCCACTCATATGAACCTGAAAGCCCGCCAAGCTTTATCTCATCAGCATCAACGTTTGAGTATCCAACTGCCCAACCGTTTGCAAAAGCGAATAATGGCATCATTAAGCTTAAAGTTAAAAGTTTTTTCATTTATATACCCCTTTTATATTGATAATGTAAGTAATTTATCACCATATAATATTTATGTATATAAAAAAGCCAGCTTAAAGCTGGCTTTAGTCTCAAAGTTCAAATCTTATTTTGGTGCAGACTCTGGTTGATAGTCATAATAACCTTCAACTGGAATCATTAGATGTACATATGGAGTGCCTTTAAACATTACATATGGACCACCATTTGTATAATCAGTTGATTGACCATCTAATGAGGAAGGGTTTTTTGGCATCAACATTAGATGAGCGCCTGACTCAATAAAATGTTTATGACCCATATTCTTTTGCCCATCTGTATAAGGTTTAAAATTATCAACGCCCAAGTCACCATGCAACATCCATATCCAACCATCTGAATCAAGGACTGGTTTTTCTTGAGCTTTATATGCATTAGCCCAAGCGACTGCATTTGCGTCTGAACATGCTGGTGCAGCCTCATGCGGCTCTTTAAAACCACCTTCTGGCATAGGCATGAATGGCTCACACCTCCATCCGTTCGTACCCTCGCGCAGAACCTTTCCGGAAGCCCCAATTACTGTTGCGTAATCACCAATAAAAGCAGGTGCAGCTGAGGTATATGCTTTAATTTCCCAATCTTTTGTATTACCACCTTCATGATGACCAGCATCAAGATTAAAAGCAGTCATTACAAAAATGCTAAATATTATTTTTTTCATATTAATTCTCTCCCTTAACCGTCGACATTATTAAATAGTAGTTCTGAGTAAAAGCTTTTTGAAGGACTACAGTCAGCAACTTCATTAAATCCAACCTCTGCATCAGGGTATTTTTCAACAAAAGCTCCATAGTTATTTGCCATATGACCTCTTCGCTCAAAAGAATACCAATGCAACATATCTACAAAATCATATGGATAATCAGCATTGAATCCTAGATATGGAAGAAAAGTATGTCTTCCAAAACCGCTAAATCCATTTTCTGTTAATAACTCAGTATCTGCCTTTATTACTTCAGCTAGATCATTAAGATTTTTACCTTCTTTAAATGTACATCCTGAAAATTGAATTGGCTGTCTTTTATCACGATTTTCTACATTTCTATTATGTGCCATGCCGTAATTAAACATAGCCACTCTAGCATTGCACTCACCAGCAGATTCACTTGAATCATTATCAGTTGCAGCAAATGATGCATCATAATCATTCAAATAAGAGCCCCACTCATCATACATAGCTTGCCCATCAGGCCATGAACCCCACAATATATAATCATACTCAGTTTCACCAGCATGAATTGGAACTAGCATAGATTGCATGTATTTAGTCCCCTGTTCTTTTGAAAACTTTCCATATTCTTTAGCTTGCTCAGCAGCATCTTCTAAAGTCATACCATCATTTAATGTGCAATAAATAAATTCCGATCTAACCTCATACTCAACTGCAATAGAATTAACGCTCAAGAATAAAGCCAAGATTGCAAATGACATTATTTTTTTCATTTTTAAACCCCCTACTGTTTAATTTAGTATGAATATAAAAATGAATAGAAGCAAGTTGAATAACTAATAAAAAAGTCAAATAATTATATGTTTTTTATATAGGTTTCCATGAAGTGCCTTTAGTTGAATCCATTATCTCAACACCCATTTCTTTAAGCTGATCTCTTATGGCATCAGCTGTTTCAAAATCTTTATTTACTTTTGCTATTTTTCTTTTTTCAATTAAATCATTGATTTTGTCTTCGTCAAGATTATTAGCTTTTGCTCTAAACCAGTCTTCTGGATTGCTGTTTAAGATTCCTAAGACTTTACTTGCAAATAACAGAATTTGTTTAAAATCTTTCTTATGTATAACCCCAGCCAAGTATTCTTTAAGCTTTTTATTTAAAAATGTAATAGCTCCAGGAGTATTCAGATCATCATTTAAAAGACTAAGTAACTCTTCATTAATTTTTATCTCTACAATTTCATCAGATAAATCTAATAGCACTTTATATAGCTTATCTAATAAAACTTGAGCTTGATGAATAATCTTTGCGTTCCAGTCAAAGCTTTGACGGTAATGACTTGATAACAAAGCAAGTCTGATTACCTCACCATCATATTGATTAATAAGGTCTTTTACTAAGATCACATTACCAATAGATTTTGACATCTTTTCACCTTCAACAGTCACAAAGCCATTATGAATCCAATATTTTGAGAAAGATTGAGGCTCATTAACATCACCTGAAGCACAGCAGCTTTGAGCGATTTCATTCTCGTGATGAGGAAAGATTAAGTCTCTACCTCCTCCATGAATATCAAATGGTAAGCCCAGATTTTTCTCTGTCATAGCTGAGCATTCAGTATGCCAGCCCGGTCTTCCAAAACCCCATGGCGAATCCCAGCCTGGTTGTTCTTCAGTACTTGGCTTCCATAAAATAAAATCAGCAGGATCTTTTTTGTATGGCGCTATTTCTACCCTACTACCAGCTATTTGCTCATCTCTATTTCTTTTAGATAGTGCTCCATATTTTTCATAAGCTAAGACATGAAACAAAACATGACCATCTTTTTCATAGGCAAAACCTTTGTCTATTAATTTATTGATGAGCTCTATCATCTCAGGAATATACTCAGTTGCCTTGGGTTGAATATCAGGAGCCTGCACACCAAGCATTTCCATATTTTGATTGTAAATATCAGTATATTTTTGAGTAATTTCAGATATGGGCACTTTTTGTTGAGCAGCAGCATCAATAATCTTGTCATCAATATCAGTTATATTGGAAACATAAGTAACTTTTTTGTAATTAGTTCTCAAAACTCTTACCAAAGTATCAAAAACAACCGCAGGGCGGGCGTTACCTATGTGAACATAGTTATAAACGGTAGGGCCACAGACATACATTCTTATATGGTCATTATCAATTGGAGAAAATTCTTCTTTTTCGCTTGATATAGAATTATAGAGATGTTGTTTCATTATCTATTTTCCAGATTGGCACTTTCAACTATTTTAATTCCAAAGGATCTTAATGTATTCAATAAAGGTAGAAGAGGCATTCCTCGTACAGTATAGGATGAGCCTTCAACACTTTTAAAAAGATTACAGCCAATTGATTCATATTTATATGCACCAGCTGCATGAATCGGATTTTCTAGTTTTACATAAGCCTTAATTTCATCTATCGATAGATCATGCATAGTCATTACTGCTTTTTCTGAATATTCCCATAAACATTCAGAGTTTTTGTATATACATATACCGCTATGTTGAAAATGGATGGTATTAGATAATTTCGATAAATTTATTATTGCTTGGTCATGAGATCCTGGTTTATGAAAAACCTCGTCCCCCATAACACACATTTGATCTCCACCAATTACAAAGGATTTAGGATTGGATTTACTTACAGCTGCGGCCTTGGCTTTGGCTAATTCAATAACTTGTTTTTCAAATGGCATTTCAGCTATCAAGTCTTTTAAAGCATCTTCATCAACTTCAGAAACTATTACATCAAATAAAACTCCTGCATCAGTAAGCATTATTTTTCTGCTTTCTGAGCCTGAAGCTAAAATTATAGATAAATCAGATGCTGATTTTTGATCTGATTGTGGTTGCATTAAAACTTTTTAGGAGAATGTATAAGGTGCATAAACTCTGCACGAGTTTCTGGCTTATCTCTAAAAATTCCAAGCATTCGGCTTGTAATGGTGCTGGATTCTGTCTTATGAATACCTCTTGTGGACATGCATTGGTGACCTGCATCAATAACTACAGCAACACCCTTTGGCTGAAGAACCTTATCTAAAATGTTTGCAATTTGTGCTGTCATTGTTTCCTGAGTCTGAAGTCTTTTTGCATAGATATCCACAACTCTAGCTAATTTACTTATTCCAACCACTCTGTTATTAGGGATATACCCAACATGTGCGACTCCCAATATTGGTACCATATGATGCTCACAATGAGACTCAACCCTAATATTTCTTACGATTACAGCATCGTCATATCCTTCAACCTCTTCAAAAGTTTTATTCAAAACTTCTTCAGGATCTTGGTCATAACCTTGAAAAAACTCATTATAGGCTTTTACAACTCTTTTAGGCGTTTCAATTAAACCTTCTCTTGAAGGATCGTCACCAGCCCATTCAATTAAAGTCTTAACTGCTTTCATTGCTTCTTCTTTAGTAGGTTTGTTACTCATAAGTTTTATTTTCCTTGAATTTGTGTCTCATTTTATATTAATTAAAGCCAATGTAAATTTTTTATCTTTTTTGGAACCTTATTAATCAAGGCTTTTTAATGCATTTATTGACGCATTAAGTTCTTTTTTTAAGTTCGCACTATGGTTTTTATTTTCTAAAATTAAGCTCTTTAATATACTTAAATGTTCTCTTTTGTGTGAGGATATTTTTTTTGCAAGCTCAAAACTATCTTTAACTAATGCATTTTTATCATTACAAACTTCCAAAATAAACCCATATTTTATTAATTCTTCAGCAAATACTGGCTCTCCAGTAAAGAGCATTTTTTTTACCAATGGCATTGGTAAAAGACCTAGTGCATTTGATATGCCTGCAAAAACACCAAAATTTATTCCTGGAAGTTTAAATTGGGTTTTTGATTCAGCAAAAATAAAATCTGCACTCATTGCTATAAGCATACCTGCACCAACAACGAAATTAGAACAATTCACAATTACGGGTACCGGTGAACGCTCGATAGCCTGCACCAATTTCCAAACACCATCATTAATTTTTTCAGATACTTTTATTCTGTCTTCAATAGCTAAGTCTTTATGTTCATTCAGGTCAGCTCCAGAACAAAAACCTTTTCCCTCGCTATTAATAATGATTACCTTAACTTCCTCATTAAAGGCTTGTTCTTCAAAAATTTTATATAAACTTATCCAGTCCGAAGAATTTAAAGCATTCACTGGGGGTTTGTTTATTGTTATATATCCAATAGAATGTTCTATCTTGGTAGTAAATGTCATGAAAGTTTATTATTTTTTATAAATACAATGTCAGAAATTAAATCATTAATCAATCCAGTTACTCCATTTGAGCAAAATGCTCCGATTATCTATTGCACTGAAACAAAAATGTGTGCTTTTGTTGATCCAGGTGGAGACATAGATAAATTACTGGAAGTTGCCAAAAGATATCAACTAATACCTGAAAAAATTCTTTTAACACATGGGCATTTAGATCATGCTGGTGCTGCAGCAGAGCTAAGTGAAATTTTAAATATTGAAATCTATGGCCCTCATAAAGAAGATGCTTTTTTACTTGATGCATTAAGCGCTCAAGGTCAGATGTATGGGATGCAAACAAGAAACTGTACCCCAAATTATTGGCTCGAAGATGGTGATGAGATTTCAGTAGGAAATGTTAAGTTTCAAGTTATTTTTTGTCCTGGTCACACGCCAGGTCACATAGTCTTTTTTAACAAGGAAAATAAATTAGCCTTAGTGGGTGATGTTATATTTAATGGATCAATTGGAAGAACAGATTTCCCACGAGGCAATCATCAAGATTTACTTGATTCAATAACAAAAAAACTATGGCCGCTGGGTAATGACATAGAGTTTATTTCAGGGCACGGTCCTAATTCTACATTTGGACATGAACGACAAGTTAATATGTTTGTTTCAGATTCTGCCCTAGATACAGATTAGCTCTTCTTGTAACGACCGCCTGAAAGCTTATTGCTGAACAGATTAAGCAAGGAAGAAGCATACTTCATTAAAAATACGATCACTTTATATCTTATGCTTGGAATAGATAATCTTTTACCTTTAAACATAGCATCAAGACCTTCTTCAGCTACTACTTTTGCATCAAGCTTCATAAAACTTGGAACATTATCCATCTGTTTCTGTGTTCCTGATGCTGTGTGAAAACCAGTAACTGTGTAACCAGGGCAAACTGAAGTAGAAGTTACCCCTCTATGTTTATAATTAATATTTATACCATCGCTAAACCTATTCATAAATGTTTTTACAGGACCGTATAAAACCTGAATAGTGGATGGTGGAGCAAATGAAGCTACAGATGAAACAATCATTATTTTCCCACTCCTTTGTTCAAGCATATCGGGCAAAAATACTTTAGTAAGAGCAATTACTGAAATACCCAAAACTCTTAAGCAGTCCTCTTCATCTTGCATTGGAGTTTTATGAAACTGGTGTGGGAGTGCGTAACCTGCGTTATTGATAAGAATCTCAACATTTAGATTTTTTGCAGAACAGAAATTATATATATCATCAGGTGCTTGAGGGTTAGCTAAATCTGCTGGGCAGACTTCTACATCAATTTGAAAGTCGTTCTTTATTTCGGTAGCTATTGCATTTAGCTGCTCTTCTCTTCTAGCAACTAGTACTAGGTTATAGTTTCTATTAGCAAGCGATCGAGCAATTTCTAAACCAATGCCAGAGGAAGCTCCAGTTACTAAAGCATAATTATTTTTCATGGCATTATATTAGCAAATATATATATAAATGGTATAGAATTATGAGCCCATTTAAAAAGGAAAGCATATGAACTATTTAAAATTTATATTTACGTTAATTTTTACAATTTCAAGTTTTAATGTTTTTGCTGATGAGTCAGAAGATATTAAAAAAAATGATAATGATGTAAAAGTTGAAAATACTGAGAGCAGTGAAGAAACAGATCCTGAAGAAGATGAAAAGGTTACTATTGAATCTTATATTGAAGAAAATGAATTAGATTCAAAACCCGGATTTTTAAACTTATTAGTAAATAAAGAAAATGATGATCATTTTTTAATTTTAGATACAAAAGATTTAAATAAAGAATTTATATATTTCACATATTTCCTTGATGCTCCTCAAGCCTCAGGTCAGTTTGGAGGCGCCCTCTCAGACGGCTCCGTACTTG
>Ga0213859_10000788_pt1 | contig 14404 bp, 23 predicted proteins | sample PICome_2_FD_160133 | JGI IMG/M metagenome (GOLD analysis project Ga0213859, IMG submission 160133) | Coastal seawater microbial communities near Pivers Island, North Carolina, United States - PICO304 | ecosystem: Environmental > Aquatic > Marine > Coastal | place: USA: North Carolina... | reverse complement strand
TCTCGATGCGGTCTCTTACATTTTCATTATAATTGTTTGACATTTATTTACCTCTCTAATTTATGTTGTTATTATAACAAGTCTAACAAGAATTGTCAAGTCTTTTCTTAACAAATCTTTTCTATCATACTGAATGGAACTCTGTATGAACAACCTTTCATTTGAACTAAGGCTTTTGATTTATTAACCTTTTTAACCCAACCTTTAGTTTTAACGGTTTTGGTTTTTTTAACCTCAACCACGTTGACGTAGTCTCCAACTGATAAAGAGTTCTTTACTACATCGTCCCATTGAGATTGCATCTCTCTTATTACGGTATTAAGTTCAGTAGCATTTCCTACTTTTTCTAACAGTTTAAAGACTCTTGTTTGGAGTTCAACATTAAGTTTTCTTGATTTCATAATAAGTATTATAGGGTATTTAACAAGTAAAGTCAACACTTATTTTGAAAATAATGTTTAAGGACGACAGAATATGACGCAGTTATACGTACTTAGAAAAAAAGGTAAGAACTAAACGGTCAGTAGTACTATGTAATGGGTGGTGTGGTGTATGTGCATCAAAACAAACTGCACGATTATATTTAAAAGGAACAATCTCATTATCTATCCATGTACCGTCACTTCCTTTTAGATAGATGACTCCAGAAAAATCCCACCTTACGTCTGTATGTGGTGTTGGTTTTCCTATATTCTGAGATACTAGATGTTGATAGAATGTCAACCACCCTACTCTAACATTAAACATCTTATTTAATTTATGGGTGATATCAGGAAACTCTAATTGTAAATCATTACTTCGGAGTCCAGGCCAGTTTCCTACGGACTCGAGTGGGTCTATCTTTTGGTATTTTTCCGCAGTGAAGTATTGACATGTACTTGCGTACTCCAATACTTCATCTGGGTCTTCTAAAAAGTTATCAAATATTTGGTACTTAGAATTTGACACTTAACTGTAAGGTTGCGTAGAGTTTATCGGTATTATAGTCATCATCTACTATATATCTAACTCCAGGCCTTATAGTGAACTTTTTACCAAACTTAATATTTAACATTATATCAGTTTGAATATCTTCAAAGTCTCCGTCATCTACACCGTCTCTTGCGAATGCAAATCTAGGTGAGAAATGAACTTGCGGTGCAACACAAACTAAATCGGTATTACATTTAAAGTCTCCCTTATAACCAAGAGTTGTTAATACTCTAAAGTAATAAGTATTACCTTTTCCTTTTTTACCTTCGATATCACGATACTCTACTCTAGGTCTAAAGTAGAAACCATTATCTTGTTTGAAGAGTTTTACGGATACTCTGGGTCGGTGTTCAATCCTACCTTTCTTCTCGATGTACTGATAAGAAAATTTCCAGTTATCAAGTTTGTATCCAAATTGATGATGTGTTTTATCACTCTCTCCAAAGTAATGTCTGTACCTATAGTGGACATCTTTGGTTTGGACTTTAAAGTTTAGTTGTTCTCTATCCCAATTCTCTGCAAAAATCGGTGCAGAAAGTAGAACAATTAATACTAAAAGTTTTTTCATTATAATATCTCCATAATTAATTATGTAAGTATATATGTGTTTTATAACCCCCTTTTCTTATAAATAGGAATGTATGACGAATATAGTGCAATTATTAATGGAAGTTGGTATCCCGATAGGTTCTGCTATCGTTATGGGGTTCTTTATCTTCTTGACATTGAAATATATTCTAGACGGTGTTGCGGGTTCGGTAGAAGGACTTACTAACATCATGAAAGGATTAGAGTCTAGAGTTCGTCAGATGAACAACGACATGATTAAAATAGATTTAATCGTCAGTGAGGCTTTGGAATTAAGACCCGATGTAGATAGGGTTGCTCGTGCAGAAAATTTTATGGAAGACGGTAAAATTGATGCGAGACGAGATTAGTGAACATTGACCAAATAGTTTTAATTATCAACGAATTAGGATATCCCGTTCTAATGACTTTTGGTATGGGATATTTTATCTGGTATGTATGGCAGTATGTGACTAAGAAGTTGAAACCAACAATTAGTGCATCACATAAAATGCTAATCAATCTCCTTGACCAAATAAGAATGTTAGACAATGATTTAATTAGATTACAACAAAAAGTAAACACTGTAATCGAATATAGGAAACAACAAGAAAACAATGAAAAGAATAATAATACTAAGTCTACTCGCAAGTAGTATATACACTTCCGAAGTAGTACACAAGTTTAAGAGTCCTAGTTTCTCTGGGATATCTACATCTTCTCATTATCTAACGATTGAGAACCAACAAAAGAGTAGAAGAGATAAGATTGCAGATGACTTAGAGTCTGCGATTGCGGCCGCAGAAAGAGATGCAGAAGGAACAACACAGGCAAAATTCTTACGAAACTTAGAGTCTAGGATTTATGCACAGATATCCAAACAACTAGTAGATAAAATGTTCGGTACAGAAGACGTAGATGCGGAGTTAGAAGGTTTCTTCGATTTAATGGGAAACAGTATAAGTTATGAAGTATGCACTGGTTGTGGAGTAGACGGTGTTGATGTAATAAGAATATCAATCACCAGTGAAGACGGAACGATAACAAGTTTAGATGTACCGATAGGAAGTGGTTTATTCTAATGAGACTTTTTGTTATACTCGGACTAATCGTAGTCATGTGCGGTTGTGCAAGTATAACTAAATTTCACGAAATAGATTGTGAAGAGAAAATATTGGAGTGTCGTGAAAGTGCGAGTGTTGAGAACATACCAACTACTGACGCACTGAAAAGTGTCAGTCCACCAAAGGGTGAGAAAGTAGTAGTTGCAGTCTATCAGTTTTTAGATAAGACTGGACAAAGAAAATATAGAGATAACTTCTCTGACTTTTCTACTGCAGTGACACAAGGTGCAGAAACTTTACTAATTGATGCACTGAAAACTGCGGGTAAAGGAGAATGGTTTAGAGTTGTAGAAAGAACAAATATAGATGCACTTGTCAAAGAAAGACAGATTATCAGAAGTGCGAGAGAGGAGTTTAACGAAAAGAAAAAGTTAAGTCCTTTATTATTTGCGGGATTATTAGTAGAAGGTGGTATTGTTGGATATGATACCAACTTAGAGTCAGGTGGTCGTGGTGCAAGGTGGTTAGGTATTGGTGCATCGACTACGTATAGAAGAGACTCGATAGTCGTTAGTGTGCGAGTAGTATCGACACTAACTGGAGAGGTTTTGTTAAACGTACAGACAAAGAAAACAATCTTATCTGTAGGTGGTGGATATGATGTATTCCGATTTTTTGATATGGATACAAAGTTATTGGAAATTGAAGACGGCAACGGATTTAATGAAAGTGTCACATATGCGACACGTTCTGCGATTGAAGTTGCGGTATTAGAACTTATTTACCAAGGCCACGATAGGGGTTATTGGGAAATAGACGGTGAACATCGTCACCCGCATATGAATGACGGGACAAACGATAGACATCAAATAAAGGAGAAAAAATGAGAGTAGTTCTCGGTTTGTTATTAGTTTATATTACACACTTGCCTGTAGTTATGTTTGCAGACAATGAAATATATATTGAACAAGTAGGAGACGGACTTGAGTTAATTATTGAACAAACGGGTAATGGAAACTTGGTTGGTCAAAATACAAGTACGGGTTCTTCTGCATCTGATATGAAAATGCAGTTAGAAGACGGTAATGCATATTGGTTGTTCAATGGTAGTTCAAACTTATTGTTTGGAGATATTGCGTCCACTGGATTTAATATCGACTACAATGTCTCTGGTTCTTCAAACAGAATTAATCAGTTGATTGGTGAAGTCACTGGAAATACCAATAGTAATTATAGTGCAGATAATATCGATTTAAATGTTGACCTACAAGGAAGTAGTAATCAATTGACATTTAGATTTGGTAATAAATCTGAAACTTATAATACTCCTAATAATTTAGGAGACGGTGCGTTCTTCAATAATAGTGCGGGATTTCAAACTTACTCCGCACATACTTTTACTAATGGAGAAATATCTACTTACGGTACATACGGTGGTACGTGTGGTGGTTCTGCATGTACTAACAACTATGGTTCGACAGCCGCATACTGGGATAGTTGGACTATTACCGAAGGTAGTGCAGACGGTCTAAATCTAGATTTACTAGTTGACGGTTCTGGTGCATCTAACACAATTGGTGCATTTGTAAACTCTGCAAACGCAACTTGGGATTGGGATATCACTGGTTCTAACAACTGGATATTAACAACTCAAGAAGACGGTAGTGATAACAAGATATCTGTAGATTTAACTGGAGATAAAAACTATGTCTTCGTAGGTCAAAGAACGGGTACAAGTTTATCAAGTACTGAGGCGATATTAGATGCAAGTTTTGTCACTGACGGGTCAGAAATCACGATTATTCAACAAGATACTGGCGAGTAGTTTATTACTGATAGGTTCTGTATTATACGCAGAACCTATTGGTGATGTTCGAGAGTCTACGGGTGCAAGTCAAGTCACACGTCAGACGGGAGAGTCATACGAAGGTGCAGTAGACCTTTCAGTTCTTTTCATGGATAAAATGGAAACCATGAAAGGACGTATGAAAGTTGAATTAATTGACGAAAGTGTTTTTACTATAACAGAACATTCTATGGTCATCGTAGATAAATTTATCTATGACCCCAACCCTACAAAATCTACTCTTGCACTTACCTTTGCAAAAGGTACTGCGAGATTTGTCACCAGTAAGACTGGTAAAATACCAAAAGAAAATATTAGTATCAATACAAGTTCTGCAACGATTGGTATTCGTGGAACTGACTTTACTGTCACGGTAGATGAACTGGGTAGAACTTTAGTTGTTCTTTTACCAGATGAAACTGGAGCTCCTTCTGGTTCAGTCATTGTCTCTAATCTGGGTGGAGAGATTATTCTGGACGAAGCATATCAGGCAACTCTGGTACAAAGTTATGATGTCATACCAAAAGAAACTGTTATTCTACAAGGTATTACTATTCCTATGATTGATAATATGTTTATTGTAAATCCCCCAAAAGAAATACGAAAGATTGCAGAAGAAGAAGAAAAGACCACTGATGAAAATGGTGGTATTTTAGATATAGACTATCTGGACTTTGATGCATTAGAAGATGATGCGTTAGATAAAGAAGATGCATTTGAGTTTACCGAACTGGATATCAATTTACTTGATGTAGACTTTTTACAAGATGTACTGGACATTGTTGCAGAATTAGACAAACTTACTGAGTTAGATAGGAAGTCAGAAGAGATAGATAGTATAAATATAGAAGGTACAACGATTGGTTTTGACCAAGATACTCAGTATAATACTTTAGTAGATAAAAGTGCGGGTAAAATCACATTGAATAGAGAAGTAAGTGGTAAGATAAGAATTACCCAACCTATCTATTCTAATGCAAGGATAGTCACAATAACTGACCAGAAACCAAGTGACATTATATTAGGAGACGGTTCGGGTGCGAACATAACGATAATACAACAATGAAAAGTTTTAAACATTTTGCAGAAGAAGAAGAAAAAACCAAAGAGATGAATAAAGAAAGTCTTTGGGAGAATATTCGAAAAAAGAAAGAAAGAATTAAAAGGGGTTCGGGGGAAAGAATGAGAAAGAAAGGAGAGAAAGGAGCTCCTACTGCAGACCAGATACAAAGAGCACAAGAAGATTATATGGAATACCACCCAAAGAACAACGCAAAGTATCGTAAACTCACACCTAATCAATGAAAGGTTTCAAAGAAGGTATAATGATTGTACTCCCTTGGTGGATAGGGTTTAGTATTATATTACTCAGTATAGAATATCTTCGTGCAGATAATGAAATAAACATCACACAAAGTGGAGACGGTATAGACTTGTTTATAGAACAAGAAGGTAAAAACAACCTTGTAGACTTCTCAATGTATCACTGGGGTAATAAAGTAAAGATATCTCAATATGGACATAACAATCAAATAACTTATGGCCCTTGGGGTACTTTAAGTAGTGGAGATTTAGACGGAACATTTAATGAACTAGACTTTCAACAATGGTGTAGTCGTGGTTCAAGTTGTAAAACATCTCAAATAAAATTTCATGTTGAAGGTGATAATAATGAAGTTCGTTGGGGACAAGGTAGAATAATAAGTTCTCCAACTGCAAGTTGGACTTGGGACGGTGGAGAAGGTGGTGGTCATTACTCACTTATTGATATTCATGGAGACAATAATAATGTTGCGGGTAATCAAAGAAACTCGTCTGCGGGTATCTACAGTGAACATCAAGCTACCTTTTATATTTACTCTGATAACAATGATGTATTCTGGAGACAAAATACTGACGGTGTAAAAACCGTGACTCTATACACATACAATGACGGAAACGATGTGACTGGATTTCAAACTGGTTATGCAACACATACTGCAAACATATCTTTAACTGGTTCTTTTCCAACTACATTAAATTTAGAACAAAAAGGTGGTACTGCACAATCATATTCTTTATCACAGAACTGTCAGACTTCGGGGGGTTGTAGTGTCTCAGTCGTCCAACAATAATACCTTTTGGTCGCACCACTGCGAAAAAAGAAAAGATAAAGTCTTTGTACCAGTCGGTGCAAAGTGTACTTTTTGTGGTAAGAAAGAACTAGAGTGTGTGACTAGAAGAGTATTTCCCTAGTTTTTAGAACGAGTCTTTTCGTGTACATGTAGCATAATCAATGCATAGTGTATAACCTTCATTAAGTCTTCTTTGTTATACCCATTCTTATTTCCATATCGTTGTGCATACTTCATAATGTTTCCGATACAGAACCCTTCTCCATGTCCACCGTCAATAATAAACTCTGTTGCTTGAAACTTGTTTTTAGAATAATGTTGATTATAAGTTTTATCAACATAACTTTTAAGTTCTTTTAGAAATTTATCTTCATCATATTTATAGTCTGTCTGCATAATATATCCCAAATCCAATTAATATTATAAACCAAAGTAAAACCGAATATGTATACTTTTGTTCTTGTAAATGTTTTTTAAAAGTCACTATGTATAATTTCTTTAATGCCTTTTGATAATTGTCCGCCATTATACACTCCTATGCATTGTTTGTCAAATATTTTTGTATCAATGCATCTCCTTCTAGTTTCTTACCAAAAGTGTGAATAAGTTTTCCGTTTTTTACTCTTTCAATTCTACCGTCATTATATGTTGTATCGGTCACAGAACCGTTTTCAGTATCTTGTGGTCTATTATCGTAATAACAAGTATTAGTTTTATGACAATGTATTTGTTCTATACCTTTAGCCCATTCTTCCGCATCTAGTAATAATTTTTGTCTTTCAACTATTTCTGTATATTGTGTCACAAACCTACCTTCTGAGTTTCCGCTAACATTTTCATCATTAACATAACTCTTTCTTGTTCAGTACCACTTCTTTTATTATTCATTCCAACTACAAAAGTATTTTTATAATTTTCATTCTTAATGTCATTCCACATTCTTTTTGCAACATAATCTGGTTCTAACATTTTCATGTTTCCAAGTAATTCTTCTGAACCTTGGGGAACAGTTATTCTAGTTTTTACCCAACCCAATACATAGTCAGTCCAATAAATTTCTCTAGTGTCCATAATCCAATGCATATAATTTTCAAGAAATAATTTTCTCTTAGCATTTCCATATTCACTATAAGGTAATCTAGGCATGCCTGGGTAAAAATCTTTTTCATCATCACACAAACCTTTTAGACCAGCAACAGAACCCGAAGTTATCATTACTCTAGGTTCTTTTAGATTTTGATTTCTTGTCCACCATACTGCTATTTCATTTTGAGCACCTTGTCCCCATGCATTGTTAAAAAATATATCTGGATTATATTCTTTAATAAACCCTAAAGTATCAGGAAGATTTTTTATAAGGTCATGACCCGTTGCACGAGAGATACCCTTTACTTCATAATCACTTGGGGTATTCTCTAGTATTGCTTTACCAATACCATGAGTATGTCCAGTGATTAATACCTTCATGGATTTACTTTTTGAATTACCGAAGTTGCATCTTCATATGCTTTCTTGATATCCTCATGAGTATCAACTACTAAAACTACTGCAGTCTTTTTAACAGATACTTCTTCGGGAGACTCTACCGAAGTCACACAGACTCCCTTTGCAAAACCAAATCCCGTTTCACTTTGAATAACCATTCTAGGTTTTTTAATTACGATTACATCTGCACCTTCATCGATGTCTCCAATGTATTCTCCATAGGTTGTCACCACCGTTTTAATCATATTAACTCCACTTAAATTCTTTAAATTTTTCTGCGTTTACTCTATCACCAGACTCGGATTTATCAAACACGGGTACATCATCTTTAGTTGTGACCATATTCTGATTGTCATCATCTTCTAGTTTCATTTTACTTCGGTCTACTTTCAAAGTAAATCTATTGTATTTAGTCGGGTCGTTATATCTGTTTTTTAACTGTTTGACAAGTATCTTACCCATAGAGTTCAGTTCATCATTTGATATCAATGCAAACATCAAGTCCGCAGTTGCGGGTAAACCAAATGACTCAGAAGTATCTTCTAGGCCTGGGTCGTCACTTGAGAACCCTTGACGGTTTGTTTGTGTTGCACTCATAATCGGTACATTAAATTCTACTGCGAGTCCACGCATTTCTTCTGCAATACTCTTGATATAAGAATAAGAGTTTACTGCACCACCAATCATTTTCATTCTACTTGATGCACAGATATTTAGATAATCAATAAAGATTATTTCAGGAACAAAATTCTTTTTAAGTTTTAATTCATTCAATAACGCACGGAAGTGAGAAGTGTTTGCTTGACCCGTAGGATATTCTTTGATAATTAATTTACCTTCTGTCTTTGCATTTATCTGCGACACTTTATCCTTGAACATATCTTTAGATAAGTTTTCTATTTGGTCAATCGGAATATTTAATAAGTTCGCATCAATCCTTTCTGCAATTCTTTCTTCTGCCATCTCCATAGTGATATATAATACATTACGTCCTTGTGACAATATATTAGATGCACAGTGACACATGAATAAAGATTTACCTACACCCGTTCCCGCAAGTGCGATATTCAAAGTCTTATTCGGTAATCCACCTTTGGTTATCTTGTTGAAGTTATCTAAATCGAAAGGAATACGTTCTTCTTGTTCGTGATAGAAATCATATCGTTCATCTACTTGTTCAAGATAATCGTGTCCGATATTAGTATCGAAAGAAACTCCAAGAGCCTTTGACAATACGTCAGGTATTGCATTCTTTTTTAGAGTTGCGTGTTTACCGTCAATGATAGAGATAGACTCCATGACTGCATTATATACTGAACGGTCTTGACACCACTTCTCAGTTCTTTCAATTAACCAATCCAAGTTCTCGGACTCAGGTGTAAAGATATTTGGTAAGAGTTCCATACCTTGTCGATAATTCTCTTCACTAAGTTTACCACTTTCATCTATCTCAATCTTGAATGACTCAAGGGTTGGTATCTTATTATACTTGGATACAAACTTTGCGACTTCTTTAAATAAGTCTTTATACACACCGTCAAAATAATCAGGAACAAGAAAAGGTAAAACTCTTCTTGTATATTCTTCGTTGGTGAGTAAGTTTCTAAGTATCGTCTGTTCTAGATTTATATTCATCTTCTATCCATTCTAAATTTTCTTTGGTCGCCATAATTTCACCCGTATCTTTATCTTGTGCAATCATAGAACCGTCAGTTATAGATTTATCGATTATACTAGAAAGTATTCTACCACAGTACTCTTGAAAAGTCAAATTTGTTTCTACTTCTAAGTCGGGGTCGGGACTACTCACTATCTCATAATTAAATGTAAGTGCATCTCTTTTTCCGTCAAACGCAACATTACCATATCGAATTACCGTTTCGGGATATTCTTCTAGTAGTCTTACGTCCCAACCCCTAGTATCATCTGCTTGTGGAATGATTTCGTAATGAACTCCTTCACTGAGTGTTGATAGGATACCTTGTTTGGTTAGTTCCCAATCACTCATATTGAATAAGTTTGTTTTATGTAATCTTTGAAATCTGTTGTTTCAAATATCGGACTCCAGAACTCAGAATTGAGAGTGTCTTTTTCACGAACCTTGTTTCCAATAGTTTCACCAGTCCCTTTATCAACAACCATATACCAACCATTACTAGGCTTAACGATATAACCACCACTAACAGCAACGTCCAACAAACCTGAGTAAGACTGTATACCACCTTCCCACGACACCGAGATAGGAATTTTTGACTTTTCTTTAACATATCTACTCTTATCTATATTAATAATAAAATGATACCCTTTTATTTCTGTACCAGACTTGTCTTGTTGTCTACCAACAATCCAAATGTTATCTGCAGAATAATAAATACCCGTACCACCACCAACTACATCTTTCGGAAATAAACCAATCTCTTTGTAAGTATGGTTTACTGCAATCAATGGAATGTTCTTCATCTTAAGATAAGGTGTAGACATTCTGAATAATCCTTTTAGTGCTTTTGCACGAGACATATCTGCAACTGACTTTTCACTCAGTGCATCTTCAAGTTCTTTCTTACTTGCAAGATTACCAATAGAGTCAATCACCACGATGACATTGTCATCTCTATCTAGTTCTTCAAACTGTTTAATTAAATCAAACTTAAGTTCTTCTACATTTGTGATAGGTGTATGCAATACTCTATCCATAGGAATATTAAATTGTTCAAAGTAAGATTGTGGTGAACCAAACTCTGAGTCATAAAAAAGTAAGACTGAGTCTTTCTTGTTTTCTAAATAAGAACTCGCAATCTTTAATGCAAAAGATGTTTTGAAATGTTTACTAGGGCCTGCAAGGACGGTAAGTCCTGGCGTGATACCACCTTCGGTATCACCACTTAGTGCAACATTAATCATAGGTACATCTGTAGGTACTACATCTGTATCTCCAAAAAACTGAGACTCAGAAAGAACTTCCGTATGTGCAATCGTAGAGTTCTTTTTTAGTTTATCCATAATAGACGGCATATTATTTATCCTCAAACTTTATGTTATTATTTTTCTCACGTTCATCGAGTTCATACTCTTCTCGCATTTTGTTGTTAATTTTAACAGACTCCGCAATTAAAGTCAAGTCCTGATTAAATTTAACAAATGCATTCATATCTTTTGGTAGACACGCACCACCAAAACCTTTCTTCCCGTCAAAGCCTGGAACACGGGTATGGGAATATCCTATTCTTTTATCTGCAGATACAGCATCAATAATTCTTTGTGGACTACAACTAAAGTCAAGAGCCGCATCATGTAGTTGGTTGAAGAATGTCACTTTCATTCCAAGATAACTATTGATTGCATACTTAACAAAAGATGCTTCTTGCGGTGTCATCTGTATAAAGTTTTTACCAACACATAAACTAAAATTATTATAAAACTCTATTACCTTTGCACAAGATTGTGGTGTTGGCCCACCTATAATATGATGTGGAGAATAAATAAATTGTTCTTTTGCGGAGTTCTCTGTTAGAAACTCTGGGTTATAAGTAAGTCTTTGTTTATCTTCATCATGTATAGAATTATATAAACGATTAATTACATCGGGTGTAATTGTTGATTTGATAACAACCATACTTTCGGTGTGTCGTATAAGTTTTAAAACTGCATCTTCAACTATTGATGCGTCTACTGTCCCATTGTCATGCATTGGTGTAGGTGCAGTAATAAAAGTCATGATAGGTTTGTAATCTATTAAATCATTTATGTCAGTATCATATAAAGGGTCTACTAAAAACTTATCAACTAGTTCATGAGTAAACGCATAGTCAATTGCCTTACCGACAAAACCATGTCCAACAATACCCATTCTTATTTTCTTGTCTTGTACCATTCTGCAAACTCTGGGTTATTTAAAAATATTTCAAATATATCACGTGGTGGGATTTGTTCTGTCTTGATACAAGTTGCAAGACCTTCCCATTCTTCTTTACTATATTTCATGTTTCTCCTTTCGGTATCACTTAGATAATTCCAAAATCTCATTATCTTTCTCCTTTGGATAATAAACTTCAACGTAAGATTTACAATTAGGACAAGATAAGTTTGTCACCATTGAGTACTCTTCTTCTTCAATATCGTGGTCTCCACCCCAAATAAGTTTCGTATTACAATGCCAACAATTCATTAGTTCACTTCCATATAATCTTTATACCATTCCATAAAATGTGCAACACCTTCTTCTATATCGACCATAGGTTGATATCCCAACTTCTGTAGTTTGTTTGTATTACTCCAAGTCTCAAGAACATCTGCGGGGTGTGGTGGTACTAAATTTACTTTTGGTTCTCTGTTTAATTCTATTCCAATTCTATCTATAAACTTCATAAGTTCAACTTGTTTACCATTACCTATATTAAATATCTCTCCAGACTCTATGTCTTGATTAAAGATAACAAGTTTTATTCCTTCAACAATATCATCGATGTAAGTAAAATCTCTTTTCATTAATCCATAGTTATATGCTTTGATAGGTTTATCTTTTACAATACTTGTACTAAAATCAAAGAGTGCCATGTCAGGTCTACCCCATGGCCCATACACTGTAAAAAATCTTAGACCGATATTATGTAATCCCGATATTTTAAATTGACATTCGTTTACATACTTAGTATATGCATAAGGATTTCTTTGATGCGGTTGGACGTTATCTTCTGTCCAAGGTAAAGTAGTTGTTCCACTATATACAGAACTTGTGGACGCATATATTACTTTCTCTACTTGATGTAGTTTACATACGTTAATTAGATTTTGTGTACCTTCGATATTATCTCTATGATACAAATGTTCATTACCCATACTATTACGTACACCCGCACGTGCGGCTAGGTGTACTACGATATCAGGTTCGTATGATTGAAACAACATATCCAATCTTTCAAAGTCATTTAAATCACAATCTCTTATTTCTAAACCAAACTCTTCACACCTATCTTTCTTTAGTTGTGGGTCATAGTAATTATTAAAGTTGTCTACCCCGACACAATATAAATCATATTCTTTTGTTAATAAAGAATTCATTAGATGACTTCCAATAAATCCCGCACCACCAGTGACTAATATCTTCACGGGTTTAACTTCTGTTTCTGTAGACATATTCTAATGCTCTATCCGACTCTTTTACCATATCACGATTTTTATACCAACCACCCGTGACACCGTCAAACTCTTTACACAATGTTGCGACTTGTTCTGCAGTGATAGGATATCCTTTCGATACTGCATTACCACATACTGCAACCATAATCTGATACATCTTATAGTACCAACCCGTTTCAGTAATCGCACGATATTCTGTTTCGAGTTTCTTAGACCAAAACGGACAATCAGAAAACCCCGTCCAACTATAATTAGTATTATCTAGTTTACTCTTACGATGTTCAACAACTGCTTGTTGCAACTCTGGTGGTAATCTATCTAGAAAGTTCTTACCCTTGTTTTCAATATAAGAATGTTTCTCCATTAACATTTGTGGGTCAAGTGTGATACCACTGTTTCTAAAATAAAAGTTATATGCGTTTGGATATTGTGCGGGAACATAATACATTCTTGCAAGGTCTTTAGTTTGTTCGTCACCAATATCTTTAAATTCTTTATTCATTGCAAACCAAAAGTGAGATAAATCTTTTGCGTGGACTTCTTTGGTTAGTGGAAAGACTAAACGAAACTTTGGTTTCTTGACTGTAGATGATGCAGTACTATAACATACGTATTCGTATGCACCAAACATTTGATAGAGTTGTTTCTCTAAACTGCGAACAGTATCAGGTTCAGTACAAGGATTGTTATCAAGTATAAAACTATCGCAATCAAGACAAGCCCAAGAACCCCATTTATTAACATTCTTATTACTCCTTGTCCCACCTTTGTGAAACTGAGCAGGACTAATAAGAGAAGAACTATTATTTCCACCTTTTACACCTTCCTTATTGGATAACTCATATAACAACAATGCAAATTTGTCCCACGACTGAAACTGCATAGTCCTATGCGTCTTATTGTCATATGTGTTTTTAAAAATAGTTAGACTATACATTGTCCCATATTATACATGATACAACAAGGAATGTCAATCGGAAGAGTCGTTCCAATGTATACAACCTTTCTCTTTCCATATCTTGCGATACTTCTTCATTCTCTTTTCGTGTTCTTTACCAACCACCGTCTCTGTCTTTTTCATCTTTCTTAATAAATTTTCTCATTCCTATTAACCACATTATTACACCCCAACTGTCAGATAAAAAGTTTTTGAGTTTACCTGATATTCCGAACATAACAAATAGATAACATAAAATTACTATTCCACTCACTTGTAGAAT
>Ga0213859_10000783_pt1 | contig 14440 bp, 8 predicted proteins | sample PICome_2_FD_160133 | JGI IMG/M metagenome (GOLD analysis project Ga0213859, IMG submission 160133) | Coastal seawater microbial communities near Pivers Island, North Carolina, United States - PICO304 | ecosystem: Environmental > Aquatic > Marine > Coastal | place: USA: North Carolina | collected... | reverse complement strand
GGGTATTCTCTGTTAATAGATGACATATCGTGCAATGTATTACAGAATGATTGAGTAAGGAGAGGATGCAGATGTGGCAATTAATGTTGTGTTTGTTAATACTGCCAATATTGTACCAGCCATTATAACTGCCCTCATTCAAAACATACAAGAACTTATGGTACCTGTCTCTGGCCTAGAGCAGGTAAAAAAGAATATGTCTCTGCCACCGGTTTGGGTGAAACAAAAAGGTCACTAGGGATTGCAGTGTCGCGGCCCCCAACAACTCTTCTCTGTCAATGTATGTGAATGATGTGATTGTGTTCGGATGATTATGTGATGCCTCTCCTGCCGTGCATCAGACCAGAGATGACGATAATATCTCGTTGTTGTCCTACAGCTTCACATCATCACTCGCATACTTGAACGTGAAATACACAAAATAAAATGCAAACAATCTTCTAGTCTACAATAATAAAAATTGCGTGCTTAATAGATTCAATGGTATTACCAGATGATGATGCAAGATGTGGCTGATAATAGTAATCAATGCGAGCAATAGAACTTGAGACGGAGTGAGGCAAACACTGAAACAACAAAATAACAAACATGAGAGATGAGGAGAGAGATGCAACTAGATGCAATACTGCCATCATATCCGCCAACCTTTGGAGATCAGGGAAGTAATTGCAATTGGGCTGCCAGAAAGGGATGAATACGATGACTGGGAGTGTAAACTATGGAGATAGACAAGACAATTGCATAAAGAAACGGCCAGATACACAAGATTTATGTTCGTCAGATCTTGATCAACCTTTGTCTACAGCACAATGTGTCGAATATGTACAACAAAAACATGAAAGCAAAGGCTATATTGATTGCAAAAGATAACAACTCGGTCACCACGAACTCTGCATCGAACATCATCCATGGAATACTAACACGTTTTTGAGGTGATTTGTGATCTGAGGTAATATGAATGGTTTGAGGAGAAGTACACAACAGACAAAACAACATCAAATATGGTGGAGATTACTTTGATTGTTCAATCGATACAACAAACTCATTGCTAGTTCGGTAGTGCATAACCATTTATCTAAATCTACACATACACATCTCATCTACAGTACATCACCAACATAACTGACTTCTGAAATTGATCTAACTTATTCTCCTCCGCTTGTTTGTGGTAGAAGCCTTAGTCTTCTTTCCAGTAGAAGTCTTAGTCTTCTTTCCCTTCTGCATTGTTGTTTTGAACATTGCAGCTTTTCTTGCTAGTGCTCTATTCCAACTCCTCTCTACTCCATCACGAACATCGCCCGCCCGTCCATAACCACGAAAGAACCAAGCTGTGTATTTATTCTTCGAGAGATTTGATATATATTCCACAGTGCCCCTGTTGTTTCTTTTGATAGCCAACCGTATATGATCTCGATACTTCACTCGTGAAAGCGCCACATACAAACCTTCCCACGTCATTCTCAAAAGGCCAACAGGGTGTTGCGAAATGAATATTATCAATCTCCTTATCGTTCGTCCCTGAATAAACGCATACATCAACCAAAATATTACTTGTATTTGTATTAGATCAACAGAGTCAATTACTGTCTGACTTACCTGTGCCTTCCAGATTGTCACGCAGAATGCCGGCTCAATGGGAAAGTAATCCTTCATTGGCACCGTCGACCCATTGTATCCAAGCTGCCAATCGCCTCCAATATTTTCCGTCTCCCATTTTCTCACCAGCCCACCCCAACGAATTGAAATTTGAACAACAACTCGCCCTTCTACTAGCGTTCCATGAGTCCACTTCCTTCTCTTCTTCGCATTCTCTCTTTTCTTTGCTGCGGAGTCTCCTGGAAAGTCAGCATATAGCTCGACATTGACAGCATCTGGAGGTTTGTCTAGTGTCACTATAAGAGCATCACTATTTGCAAACTCATCTCTGAACGCTTCATCCTCTTCCAATGTACCAAATGACAAAGAATGATACTTTATCTCGACACCATTTGCCAGACCAATATCTGTGTTGATATTTTCTGATATATATCCAGCAGCTCCAGGCACAAACAACTCATAGAAACAATCTTCTTCCATAGCTTTAAGCACATTTTCCGACCTCTTCGGCTTTCCCTTCCAAACGTTATCTAGGCGCTTTCTAAACCACCGTACGACTTTTGTGTTATGCTGTGATGCCCATCGCTTAGCCTGGATTGCATTTAACTCGTGCCTCTCCGCATTTCCAGTGACAACCATTGTTGCAAATGAAAACTCGCCACTGTCAGACATGTCCTGTTCAGAAAGTGCTTCATAGTTGTCAAGGTCGCGCTTGTGAAACTTTCCACATCTGCTAACCCTCTCCAGTAATGCTGTGTGTTCGGGATCCTTTGAACGATGCTGCTGGGTAAGCTTGATGTATTTAGCTCTCTCAAATAGCAATATACCAGCCGCTTTGACATTAACGCAATCTCCTCTTTTTCCAGACACAAAAGCTTCTTCGTCACTTTTGTCTGTTGCTCCTTTCTTGCACTCCTCTTCCTCATATTTCATAGCAGCACCAGCCAAAGAACTACCACCACATGGTGGCAATTGATCAAAGTCACCCAGAAGCACAACCGCACGACCACCAAATGGTTTGCTACTCTCTGGATACAACTCCATCAATCGAGCATTTAGATAAGCAAGGACATATGGCTTAACTGTGGATATCTCGTCAACGATAATGCATGATATGTTTTCGATGTTGAACCTCCTCATAAAACTCTGGCGCTTATGAACTGACCAAGGCTTGATGTGTTTCATTGTAGGCTCGTCTTCTCCTTTGCCTATCTCAATGACTGGAATGTCAAACAAACCAAGCAATGATGACCCATTAATGTTGACTGCCGCTCCACCAACAAAAGCAGTCTTCACTAGTCTCCCAACACCCATGCATGACGACATTCCGTCAAATGTTTCGACCAGTTTAGATTTCCCATTACCTGGCCCGCCACATACTAATAAAAATGGTGCAATATAACCTTTATCTTCTGCGCGGCCCTCATATATTGCAGTGAAATGTTCTCGAAGTATAGAAACAGCCCTCCCCTTGTCTGATGACAGATCCTGCTTTTTCAAATACTTATCAACTTTACCGACTAAATTGCGAGGGAATTGACGTCGTGTAAATCGATTGACATTATTGTTGCCACAGTCATTTGGTAGGGCTGATTTGATATTTGTGTAAGATGTCTCATCAAACGGTAAAGTCATATGATCGCTGTTGCTTTTGCTTGCCTCATGACCTTCCAAAATATCAGGTAAGTATTTGTTCATGATGGTCACACATTCATCCTTGTGTCTGTTAATCTGTTCACTTTTTAGCTGCTGGCCAGCACTCAGCTCTGTATGCGTGAAGTCATCAAAGCCATAGTCAATTTCTGTGTGATTTTGCATCTCCATAATCCTTGAAGCACGAGCCACGCCCTTTTGTTCTTTAGACCACAATGTTCTATTTCTACCTCGATACTTTGAAAGTATAATCCTCCTACCTGAATCCACCTTCCAAGCATGGACCACCCGCTCCATCAATTCTAGCCTAGAATTGTCAACCGCTCGATCACTGCTCCTTAGCTCTGATTCAAACTTGCAAAATGCTTCCCAGCTGTAATCCTTCTTGCTACCCCACTCTTGTCCAGCTTCATACAACTCGTCCTCGGGTCGAAACATGGTCAAGTAATGAAAAGCAAACTGATCTGCCTGCTTTCGCCATCGATCACGTTGTGATGGATCTGGTGGTTCCTTACCAGGATGTCTTGGCATTTTTCCAAAGAACTTTGGTGTACACTGTTTGGATAGAAGGACCTGCCGATATTCAGAGCCAATCTTAAGTCCTTTTCCAAACTGAAATGACTCGTTCTTTTTTCTTCCTAGACCAGAAGTAGGAGCATTGGTCGTTCTATCTTTGACAACCCTGACCATTGAGCAATACTCCAATCGATTCAAGTCTTTCAATTTCTCTCCTCGGTAACGATACAATTCTGGATATGATATTGCATGCAATGTCTCATCATTCATTTTGTATATTTTGGCCTTTCCATACTCACCTGGTTCATGTTTCACTGCATCTAACTTATCATCACCAATATCCCAATCGGCATCTTGCTCACTTTCTACATCGCTGTCAGCGTTATCCGATGTTTGGTCTTCTATGTCACTTGCTGCAAAGTTATCATCACCAATATCCCAATCAGCATCAACTTGCTCACTTTCCACATCGCTGTCAGCGTTATCCGATTGACTGTCTCTTGGCCGCTTTCTTAGGTTCATCTCTTGGTTCTCCTCGAGCCAGTCCATGATATAGTTTTTGTATCCTTTGCCATCATAGTAAGCAAAGATCTCGGATGTCATCCGAGCATCTAAACCAAGCAGAGCACCAGCGGCTTGTGTATCAGAAACTTCCATCTGTGCATTTAACTTGTTCAGTGTCCTTGTCAAAGTATGCTGGACATGCCTTTTGTCTGTGCCAGTGTCATCGGCAACACTAGGATTCAATAAAACATCTTCTTGTGCCCTAAGTATCAGGGGCAGAGCATCAATGACCTCGACTCCATTTTTATTTATATATGGCCCAATATAAAACAATGCACCTCTGCTTTGCTCCTTGGCCCCAAGGAACAATAGATTTGTGTTACAACCTAGTAACGCTGTCAAGAGAGGATTGTAGTCAACGACCAAACCATTTCTACCTTGTACATCATTCGTGACTCTGTTGTAAATCTTATATAAATTGAAATCCTCAACTGATCGCAACCCCTTCATGATTTGGTACAACTTCGGCATGAACAATGTGAAATACACATCACCATCACTATTAGTATGGCAAAGCAGATGAATTGTTTCTAAACTGTCACCGTTGCTTGCTCTGATCACATCACGTCTCACATAACTTTCTCTCTCCTTCTCATACAAAGCCACGTGTACATTCTTTGAATTGGCAAACAAGTACAGGTCCAGCCTAGTATTCCCAGCTAGGAATAGATGGTGATGCCCACTATCTTGCAGTATGATGGTATTATGTGCACGATGAGAGTTGGATTTATTAAGTACCATTTTTCCACGATAGCGAGGTTTCCATCCAGACCCGAGATCATAGTTATTAGGAAGCTCGCCGGTTGCTTTGAGTTGTTCAACCGCCTGGCCAACATCATTGTGCTTAAACAATTTTCGATGTGGTTTGGTTGCATGGAGAATTTGTTCAATGTTCTCAACCAAATAGTGCATCAAATCACTCTTCAGACCTCCCACTGAAAGTTTGGATGAAGTACTGGCGCCTATGACGACCAAACCTTTCATCAGATTGAGAAAGAGATTGTCCTTGCCAGGCGGAAACCTGTACGAATCGACTTGATTCACAGCCCATCTTTTGCGATTCTCAACAAACCCATCATTGCTGCTTTCGTTACTGCTTTCAGGTATGTCTAACAACTCAAATTGTGACCAAGGCCAGTCATAACGAAGCAATTGATAGTGTTCATCATGATATAACAAATGTATAGTAGGGAAAGTACCATGAACATACACACCATCTCTTCTCCTTACATCGACATCTTGATGAATTGCCACATTCACCTTGTAAACATTTGCGAAAAGATTGCATTCTAGAAGACCCCCTCTCTTACACGAGAATGGTGTGTCACTGCACATGTCACGAGCATAGTTTGCAAGCACGAAATCAGACTTTTCTCCTGCTTAGATATGAAGAGAAATAGGATACATGGCAACAGCACGCATAGAGAGCATGTGAGTGAAAGTGTATGCGTGCATACGATAGCATAGTTTCAATGAGAGCAAACGTATCTAGATCAAGCACAATAGGATCGTCTAGATGGTAATCCAAATATCAAGTACACATTTTTCTCACCTCCATTGCTTTCTTGCCCATCTCTTGCATTCTGTTGTGCATCAGCAAGTTGCTCAAAAGTTAAACTATTGCTATCAGATGGATTCATCTTTTCGGACGGGTGATCTATCAAGAAGTCCATTAATTCTACACGAACACTTTTTGTTGTTTTGCCCTTGGCTTCATCTGGCTTCACTCTTTCTAAACCCTTCAGCATTGCCCGGATAAGACAATTTTCATCTTTGGGCGGATTATAAAAAACTCGATTGTCATCATCAGAACTGCTTGGTAGCATTTGCTCATGTAGTTTTCGAAGAATGATATGTCTAGTCACGTCCTGTACTTGCGGCAGAGATTCCAGAGGCTCCTCTTCCGGCCTCTTCATTTCCCATACGACATTGCGCGGGTCTGACGATGACAATGGAAAAAGACTCTGCTTCTGACTCGTATCCACTTGATGACGAGATATAACCTTTTCGCGTACATCATACTTATACTCTTCATCAGGATCTTCTACCTGCTCCAAATTCACAGGGTTTGTGTCCGCCCTAAGTCCACTCGGCTTATTCAGTCTGCATCCATTGTAGCCTGTAGTTCCTTTGTAACATGTAAATGTGTGCTCGTGGATCCCTCTTTGGCATACGGTATCACTCACATAGGACTTGAAAGCAATAGCCTCTTCCAATGGATCAGGAGGAATCTGCAAAGGCCTTGGAGGCATCATTATCTTTGTGTGTGGATCATTAGAGACTCGCCTCAATTCCTTCATTGTCAAGTCAGCTATATGATAATTCTTGTCAAGTGATGCTGAATACATGGACTCTAACACAGACCCAAGCTTTTTGCATAGCTCAGGTATGTCAGACACGAGCTCAAGCACATCTGGTGACATGCCTCCCCATAGCACTACATGAAAGTGAAGAGAACCTCTACCAGTAGTCTCAGTCTTTCCATAATAGGCCCAGTTTGTGCCTGATATACCAGACGAGTCGTGATCCCATAAGGTGAAAGTAGTCCTTTTCGTAAATGGTTTCCTCCCAATGAGTATAGACAAAACGTCCTCAACAAACTTTTTGTATACCAATGCAGCTCCAACTGGATTCTTGGCTAGATGTACAAACCTTTCGATATATGTCTTTGGGATTGGTATCTCCCCATTGTTCGCAAAGCCATTTTGAACTTCTCCATTCACATCGCCCGTAACACAGCTTGGATAATCAATATTGTTCGAGCTACGCATGGTAAGCCTAATTGCAGTAGCACTGTTCACATCATCGATTGCAAAGGTGAGAAATGTTGGAGCACAGCCAAACCTTCGTGCACATGCTAAGATTTCTCCCTTGCTACGATCTCTCTCTAGTGCACCAAACGTTGCTGACTTCCCAGTGGAATTGAGAATGGGCGTGAGCTTTTTCATCACATACCGTCCATTTTTACTGTGGGGGTTAGCCACGGCTTGTTTTAATTTGCCTTGAAAGTCATTCGACATGAACTCCTTTACAAACTTGCTCCACTGCTCCCTGTCTTGTGTCTTTGCGTGCACTGCTTTTATTGTTTCATGCCGTTGCATCTGATCAAACAAGTGAAATATCAATGGTTGACATGATGCAGCTGCCGTGGTGAACTGCATCAGAAGATGAATGCGCTCTTTTGCGGTTAAGCGGGGTGTACTTTTCTTGTATGCAGTTCCAAGTAAAAACACATCTACATGTGCCTTGACTAAACCCTCATCAAACGTGAGAAATTCATTAACTGGATTCTTCTCTCTGAAAGCTTTTTTCACTGTTGCATTGTACTGTCTCTTTTCCTCTTTTACATCTAAGTCGATTTCCGCTGCAGTGTTAACTAAGTAGTCATGATCGTGATCGGCACGATTGTCGTTTTTGGTTTTATTTTGAGACGTCAAATAGACACATCTCATGGGAAACTCATTGTCACTTTTATTACTAGCTGAGGTGGAATCATACGCAGTCGTTGCCTGTCGAATTTGTGCATAATCGTCTCTTGCAATATTTGACGTGTCCTCACTAGCAGTCAACTGTGCACGCTGAGCCAGTTCGTTATTGCAATCTTGCATTAGTTCTCGGAAGTTGTAAAAAGAAGGTAGCGGATCGTCATCTTCATACCACTTATTAATTCGCATCAACACTGCAAGCCACTGATAAATGACATGCGCTCGTCCTGATACATTAGCTGACTTGATAGCCTTGGCTATGAGACGGTCGTATTTTCCATCAGGACCAACGAATTGGAGCTCAACACTACCGTTGATACTATCTGGTGTCAACAGATCCGCAACAACCTGAGGACTATCGTGATCAAACATGATACCACAACCTTTCAAAGCTGAGTGAGTATTCTCCCGCAACTTCCCAGCATTGCTCTCAATCTTGATAATATTAAGGTAATGCCTCACTTTAGAAATGATGAGGCGCTCTCGCAAAGTCAAAGATTCTAGGCCTATCCTTCGATAGTCTCCAAAATCAATGCCATTTGCAACCGATCGTTCTGGTATCTTATTACGTGCATCAATACTCTCACTGCAATGACCACAAATCTTGGCCTTGAATCCAACCTTACCACTGTCTTTGGTATACTCATCTACGAATTCTGGGTGCAAATGATAATATTTCAACCGCTTACCACCAAACAATGGATTGTCCTCAAATAGGTTGTCATCATATGCACTTGCGTCTCTATCCTGATTGTAAGCTTGTTGAGTTTTGATGACCCAATCACGATCTTGTGGCCACACAGAATACACCTTCCAAGTCTCAAAGACCTTAGTCTTGCCAGCCTTATTCACTGGTAAGACCAATGGATCCCCTACTCCTTGCTCTATTCTGCTGTTATGAATTTCCCGTTCCTCGTAATTCATTTTCAACAAACAAAGATCCGTACCCAAATCAAAGTCATGATATCCACTAATTTCTTCATTGTCAAAGCTACGATACCCACAACATGCACAAGTCAGAAGTGGTGCGTCAATCGATCCTCCCCCAAAGTCCTTCTTTCCCCAACTGACCCCCCTACCCTGTGCCTGAAGGAATCTTTTACCAAGCTCTTGTTGTTTAGCTGGTGTTAGACGCTGACACTCAATAATCTGTTCCACTCGACTATAGATGTATTCCCGAAGTATAACATTCGTATTGTTTCCACTTGCTTCTGACAAAGATTCGAATGTATGCTTGCAGAGGTCAACATGATCATGATCGATATAGTTCATCTTGCTCGACTTCTTTGGCTTTGGAGATGCAGGTAGGTCCAATAATGAAAAGTCTGGCTGACTCGTATCGGCATACTTTTTAACATCTCCATATGTCATTTCGTAACGAGCATCTGGGTACTCGTCGTCAGGGTCGATACACTTGATGGTGAAATATCTCTCTGTAACGTCAGGATCAAAAAGGTTAACATCTGCAATTTCACACTCCCAGAGTTCTCGGCTTGCTAATTGCTTGCCAGTGTCTTCATCCTTCCACCAATACCCGGGAACTTGTAACCTGAGCCCTTTCAACCCGCCTTCTTTCAACGATTTCTTCAAAGTAGGATCGATATTGAATTTGACGTCCTCAATCAACCCTGCAGTTTCGCACTGCTTGACATCAACATTATCTGCAATCCACAGTAAAGCCGACATTTCAAATTCCTCTGCCGGACATTCATCTTCCTGCCATTTACGCAGTGCACGCCAATTCTCTTTGCTAAGCATCCTATGAACTACTTTGGTAATTGTCATTCTGTGCTTCACACCAACTTCAATCACTCCATACAAGTTATCAAGACACTTGAATACATTCCTCGTTGTATCCTCCATCCTCTTCTCCTCCAGACAATCAACTGCATGAAGATATCCAACAAGCCATTTAAGCTCTCTATCCCTCCAACTCCCGTTGTTATCATACCAAAGCTGAACTGCTCCTTCTGGATGGTCTTCAAACTTGCCATGGAGGTAATCTTTTCCAGGTGTCTCCCAGACTTGAGTATCTTGAAAAGTACAGGATTGGCTTTCACGTTCATATCTCTCTACAGCTCTTGCCCTCCTCATTCGGAGTCTATCCTTGGCATTGGCTAATGCTTTCTCTTCTGGGCTTTGTTCTGCCCGACATTTCCTCCTACGTTTGGTGTTTGCCAACGTATCTCGTGCTTTCTCTTCTGGGCTTTGTTCTGCCCGACATTTCCTCATACGTTTGGTGTTTGCCAACGTATCTTGTGCTTTCTCTTTTGGGCTTTTCCTTGCCCGACACTTCCTCACACGTTCCGCTGTTCCTTCTCTCTCCTCAGCTTGAATCTGAGCTTGTGATTTGTTCGAATTCTTGCTCCTCCTGCCTCCCCCAAGCATCAGCGGGGGGTGGAGAGAGTTCTCCTGTTCATGAATAATGAATGTGGCGTGAGAATTGAGTGAGATGAGGTACATGTCTGCTAGATGTTCTATCCCTTACCTTCGCCTCCTGAGAACACGCTGCAAGTTTTCTCTTCCACTTGACCATCGACATCTGCATGGCATTCTTCTTGAGACAAGACAATGCCCTTCGACGACGAGATCGTAATGACTTGGCAGATGGTTTCATCACTGATTGACAATTACAATCCTTGTCACATTTACACTCAGCCAATGCACGAAGAGATTTGACAAAGTTAACAGGGTTGCTCGAGAATAGCATCGCGAAGTTGAAGATGTCTGATCTGCAGCGTCTTCTTCTCTTTGTATTTTTCTTCTTGCCACCAAATCTGTCTCCTCCATGCAGCTGTCTGCATTGGCAAGTAGAATCTAGATGAAAGACGGGAGTGTATTTGAAGAAAGGACGGAGATTGTAGATTGGATCTATACATTCACATTCTAGAAGAAAAAAAAACAAAGTCAGTACTACACACCTTCTTCTTGATACAAAGTCTTGATCAGTACACGCTCAATTAGATCTTGACGCTTGGCCATCCTAGCAATATCACACCAACCAAGCAGATGTGACTTCTTTTTCTTCTTGCTTTTGCCGCTGAATCTTTTGGTAGGAGCAGCCAATGCATGTATCGACATGCCAAAGCTGACGGGGTTGTTGGAGAACAATACAGAAAAGTTGTAGATTTGAGACTTGTACGAAGCAGACTTGTTGTTGTAGTAATTCTTCTGTTTGTTGGTAGCGATTAAAGCTTTCCTACGATAGTTGTGACTTCGGCTCCGGGGTGTTGTGGACAAAGGCTTCTTCAACTTCCTATCACTACCACGAATAGGAATGTACTTTGGACCACTCCCCAAGAGATACCGCCCAACATATGATGTTACTTCTTTTGGGTTTGATTGTATAGCCATAATTTGTTTTGGTTGTTTCAATTCCGAACGCTTATGTTCCTCCTCCTCTCGTTGTTTCATTTCCTTAGCTCTCTGGACGGCCCTCCTAGCAAGTCTTGATTGCTTGGATTCGCCTGGACGCTTGCGCTTGATAAAAGTTGGGTACTTCAATTCATAGAAGACTTGTTTCTTCTCCTCTTTATCAAGACTTGTGTATGAAAAAGAAAGCATAGCAATGGTCGGTATGTTGGTGGAGAACACGGTAGAAGAAGCAATAAACAAAGAAAGACTGGACTGAACAAACACCTACCCACTGGTAAGCTTATATCGAGCAATGTAAGTCTTCTGTTGGTACTTGCTGATGTGACCACCATTGAATAGTTTTTCTAGTCCATCCAATATATCTCGCGTGTCACCAGAGGTGACTGTTTCCTTCATATATTTGTGTATCTTATCAATTGAACCAACCAGATTCTGGTGTTGCTCTCTACTCATCAGTCTATTCTGGTTGTACTCGTCTGTCAGTCTATCAACGGTATCTTCTGACCAAGTCAATGCAGAATGTAAAGACTTGTCAACTGTAGTGAAACAAGGAATTCGCTTCTGATTCTGTTTCTGAGTAGAAGTGCCATGTTTAGATGATTCATTGGAGATACAATCAAACTCAGTATAGTGAGCAGTATCAACTGCAATCTCGACTGTATGCTGAGATGAAGAGTCTTGCATCTGACCTGACAAGTCATTGTCATTACTGCATACAAGATCAACAGGTTGATGATATTCGTCTTCACCTTCATACAGAGGTGATGTTAGTGTCTTTCTGATCTGTGACATTTCTGCATTAATCATGTCGAATGAATCGCTTCCAAGCAAAAATCCAAACTTCTCTGCATCTACTTCACGAAACGAATCATCATCACAGAAAAAGTAAACTTTTGAAGTCATGATGTACTTATAGAGTCTGTAAAATAAAATGGGATACAACCCATAGACTGTTAGTGTTAGTACTATGCATAACTATACGATGAACAAAGCTGATGATAAAGGTAATGTGGCGACAATATCATAACATACTGGATGTGATACAAGACAATAAACAGATTAACCCGAAACAAAGGATCGAAACAGAAACCTACATATATCTTCGGCCAGGCTCACGTTATAAGTGTTGATCAGCTAACACTTCAGCTAATACAATACAGGGCAAAGCCAAAGCAGTTATGAGACAGAACTAGATTCAAATTAGAACTGGGGCTTTGGCTGTATTAAAAACAAATGTTGTGTAAACTGTTAACAGAAATGGTGGAGTGGAGTGTAAATAGCAAATGTACTGAAGTACTTACCTCTAGAGAGGGAACATGTACAGCTAGGCAGTCCATCTTCTCTCTCATGGCCATTAAGTGAAACAGATAATTAGTGTCACTAACAAACAAAATAAATAACTACACGACTTACGGTAACTGGCACACAACAAAAAGTTCTCAATAAGGTCACAATAAAGGCAGTTTTATATAACTGCTATATGTGTATGGATAAAACAGCCACAACCCTGCCAATAGCGGAGATGATTGTCAAGCTAACAACTTTTGGCTCTTCATAAATAGATATAACTGCCTGATGCAACCTCTACCTTGCTCCCCTTATCTAAGTTTGTAGACTGAACTGCCGTACCAACTTTTGGCGAGCTTACTGAGTTACATGGCTGTACGACTTAAGGTCTGTTATACGCTGCCTACTACTCTCTATTATTCTAATTCTATCATTCACTGAATATGCCATCAACAGTCTTGTCCACCATTGATGAGTTGGTTAAAGCGGGTTATCCGACCCCACCAACAAAGTACAACATTGGTAGTGACATGGCCAGTGACATGGCTTTGATACGATTGTACAGTCAAGGAGGTGCAAGCTTTGGTACTGAACACCGTGAACGAGCTTTAGCATTGTTATTGAGGAAATATGGTGGCGTTGACTATGACAAGCACTGGGGCACCACCGTTCACTTGATAGACGACGGCGCAGATACCAAATGATTACTCTGTAGTAGTAGCCAAAGTAATGGTGGTGGTGGTAACGGATGTGATCATAAAAGAAAAGACTATCAGCTCCACATATTTGATGATGTCTGATGTGATGAAAAATGACGGCAATGGCGGCCATAGACAGATAGTGAGGGGATATCCGGCAATGCGGATCTATTATATAATAAATTAATAGATTGTAGGTTATCACCACTAAATATATATCGAATAAAATAGGTTTATATTTATATCACGCAAACAGACCCAAACCTGCCCATAATTTTCCAAGAAGCAATATTTTTCTATGTAGATTGAAAAAGCAAAGATACAGGTTACCCACGTACCTATTAAGATACCTACTATCATTCACCATGACCACACCCCGACCCGCTCCCCCACCCTCCCATAGAGCGTGCTCTCTAACGGCGGCCATGGACATATTGAATGGCCCTACCAAGCCGCATTGTACTCGATAGGTTGTTGGCCGTCGGCGTCAGCATAGGGAGTTTAAGTTTATGTGAGGGTGTTGTTATTAATTACTCTATTGTATAAAATATTGTAAAACTTGCACAAAATTGATATGTGATGGTCAAGAATGATGGCAGTGGGCCGCAGACAGATAGTGAGGGGAAACCCGGCGATGCGGATCGATTAAATACATAATAAAGTAGTAGACTGTATGTTATTATGACAACATATGAACTATAACCTAGGTTTAGTATACATTTACATTTACTGATGATGGTGCATTAAATAGTCTACTGTTTCTATTGCAATGGAAGCCTTAAACTTATGCATAGGCCACCCCACCGGCATCCAGCGACAGTATATGTTGCCGGCTACAATGCAATACCACCGCCATGAGCAACGGATCAATATTCCCCAGGAAGCGGCTCCCCGACAATCTAGAGGGTGTACAAACAGTCGAAAAACAAACGATTTTAGTAGGCGGCGTATATCATCGGCGATATAATCCCCCACTCGACACTACCACCACCAACTTCCTTCTAAAGGGGTTTGCTATTGATTTCTAGTGGGGTATTATGCCATTGGACATCAAATAGAGGCATACGACGGCCGTATGGTTTATCTAGCTAGAGAGGGCGGCGGCTCGCTCGTCTTCTTCTTTTTTTGTGCTGCTGGTCGGTCGGCTCTGCCGGTAGCTAGCTATCGTTTTAGTAGATACGTACTTTTACGACCTATGATATTAAAACGTTACGCACGGACGAACAATTAAAAAGGGTTGGAGTTACCAGGGTAAACTGATTAGCG
>Ga0213859_10000782_pt1 | contig 14482 bp, 12 predicted proteins | sample PICome_2_FD_160133 | JGI IMG/M metagenome (GOLD analysis project Ga0213859, IMG submission 160133) | Coastal seawater microbial communities near Pivers Island, North Carolina, United States - PICO304 | ecosystem: Environmental > Aquatic > Marine > Coastal | place: USA: North Carolina... | reverse complement strand
GTATCTACGATATAAGTTCGCTTTGCTACCTCAGTTGCATTAAAATCTCTTGTTCCTTTAGGGATACTTGGTTTTTGAGCCATATTCTCAATTAATTTTTCACAAAAATATTATAAATTTTAAAGGCATAACCAAGATATTTTGATTTTATAGTAACTTTATGCTGTTTCAGTAGTCTTATACTTGTAAACAACCCAACTATTAGAGAAATTCTATGTTTTCATTAGCAAGAGAAAATGTTAAGATTGCTTTTGGCTCGATAAAAAGTCAACTTTTAAGAACCGTCTTAACTGTATTAATTATTGCCATTGGTATTATGGCCCTTGTTGGTATTTTAAGTGGTGTATCAGCATTAGAAAATACAATTTCTAGTAATTTCTCTTCCATGGGATCCAATACATTTAACATTCAACGCTATGAGTTTACAGCGCAACGTCAAAGCAGTAGAGAGCGCCAGAAATTAAACCCTGTTATCAATTATAGAAATGTAAAGGAATTTGAAGATAACTATAACTATCCATTTACAAAGGTTGCTGTAGTTTTTACTGGTACCATTTCAGCAGAGGTTAAATATGAAAATATTAAGACTGATCCCGAAGTAACTATTTTGGGTGCAAATGAAAATTTTATAGAAAACTCTGGACTTGAAGTAGAGAACGGACGATCCCTTAATGTATTTGATATTGAAAACAGTAATGCGGTTACTGTTATTGGAAGCGACTTGCAAAAAGCTTTATTTCCTGAAGAAAACCCTATTGATAAGGTAATTAGTGTTAGAGGTTCAAAATTCAGAATCATAGGAGTACTAAAGGAAAAAGGTGCCACATTTGGAAATAATCAAGATTTAAGAGCTATTATACCAATACAAAAGGCAAGATCAATTTTTACCAACCCAAGAATAAACTATGGTTTAAGTATCAAGGTTGATAAGCAAGATATGATTGAAGCGGCCCAGGATGATGCAATTTTAACCTTTAGAAACATACGTGGGCTAAACCCAGTAGAAGATAATGATTTTGGGATAGAACGTAGTGACGATCTTCTTAATCGAGTTGCTGAAAACACAGCTGCACTTTATATAGCCGCTTGGATAATTAGTATTATAACCATTTTTGGTTCGACTATAGCTTTAATGAACATCATGTTGGTTTCAGTTACGGAAAGAACAAGAGAAATAGGAGTGCGCAAAGCTTTAGGTGCAAAAAGCAGAACCATTGCGTTTCAATTTTTTATGGAAACCATTATTATTGGTCAATTAGGTGGTTTATTAGGAATATTACTAGGTATCTTAATCGGCTGGGCAGTTGCATCTGGATTTAGTTTGCAGTTCTCCACTCCATGGGTTGCAATGATTTGGGCTACAAGTATAGCGTTTATTGTGGCTGTTATTTCTGGGCTTTATCCTGCTACAAAAGCGGCCAAATTAGATCCAATTGAGTCTTTACGCTACGAGTAATACAATTACTGACCTATTAATTTTTCGAAATACTGAAATAATTCACCTTTGGTGATATTGGCACCTGATTGAATAAGCTTGAAAATATCTAAGTGCTTGTCGTCAGAATAATCTTTGTTCGCATTAAAGAATTCTATATCATTAGATAATAGATTATCACGCAACCATTGAAACCCTTCTGTTGTTGTTAAGTCCACCTGGTCATGTTTTAATTTCAGAGCAATGAGGTGCATGTTTTTTTCTTTACACTTAAATAAATGTATGTGTTGAGGTGAGATATGCTCTAAATATTCAACTTTACTCAACACACCAAACCAAACTAAGTCACTAAACACATCTAGCTCCTGCTCTGCAGATTCGGGCTTGTTTTTCTTTAAATCTTTCCACTCATCAGCCGTAATGGACTGTGTCGCCAAAAAATTGATAAATTCTTGGTGCAATTCTTCAAACTGTTCTTTTGTAAGTCTGGTATATTTCATAAAAAAAGCGCCCTTAAAAATAAGAGCGCAAATGTAATAAATAAAGCTGTATAACTTTTAGAATATGTATCTAATTCCGAATTGTGCTTGCCATCTTGACAATAGACTTACATCCGCACTGAAAGTTTCTGTTAGATTACCATTAAAAGTATACGTTGGGTCGTTATTAGCATCTACAGATACACCTATTGGTTGTATACTATTTGGCACCTCTACAACACCCCATTTACTATTGATTAAATTACCAACATTCAGTACATCTGCACTAAACTGTAAAGTGTGTGTCTTCTCACCAATTTTGAAATTAAAATCTTGTAAGATTTTAATATCCCAACGCCCTCTCCATGGTGAGAGTGCTCCATAGCGTTCAGCATAGCTACCGCGATTTTCGCTTAAGTAATCATCTTGTTGAATATACGATTCGAAAGCCTCCGCCTGTCCCGGACCTGAGAACGTCATTTGTTGCACTTCACCACTTGTAGGTATGTACAATAAATCATTAAAATTAGATCCATCACCATTGATATCACCTCCATAAGTATAGCTGAATCTACCACCTCTAGCATATTCAAAAAACGTAGAAATTGTGGTGGCAAATTTGCCATCTCCATATTCAAACTTCTTTGACCCTACACCAATAAAACGGTGTGTGTCGCCATACTTAGAATAAGATAATACATCATCATTAGCGTTACCAGATATTGCATTTCCAGCGAAAGCATCACCCGTAATTTCTGCTTCTATGGAGTTAACATCCTTAGCATTTAAATAGTTGTAAGCTAAACTAGTATAGAAACCATCACCAAATGTCTTTTGGGCTTTCAACGTACCATTCCAAATTCTACCTTTATCCGAGTTTGTAAATACATAGGCATTTGTTGGCCCACCAAATTCGTTTGTTGCAATATCAGAAGCTTCGTAGACCGGTCTGTTATCAACACCTTGTAAAGTTCCAGAAGGATCATCTAATGCCCAATTTTGTACATGGACACCATTTACATCTTTTGTGTATGAAAGGTCAGCAGTTAAGGTAAGACCATTTTCAAATCTATGATCAGCACCTAAATTTGTGCGCCATACTTGTGGCCATTTAAAGTCAGGATCTACAACTTGATAAAAGAAGAAATCTACACCTTGTACTTGGTTACCTAACCAAACAAAAGGAAAACGACCTGTGAATAATCCTGTTCCACCACGAATCTGCGTTTTATTATCGCCATTAACATCCCAATTAAATCCAAGTCTTGGTGAAACCAATAAACTATTTGATGGTAAGGTTGTAGAATCTAGGTTAACCATTTCTCCCGTTTCAGGATCAAAATAATCTATAGTTGGTTGGTAAGTACCTCCTGAAAAATCAGCTGGATTAAACACACCACCTTTTCTATCTATGTTCTCTTGTATTTTTGTAGCTGTATCAAAATATAATGGTCTATCAAAACGAACTCCATAAGTCAATTTAAAATCTTCAGTAACATTCCACTCATCCTGGGCATAAAAAGCCAATTGACCAACGTTAGTCTCTGCTAATGCCCATCCTCCAGGATTTCCTAAACCTGCTGCATTCAAAGAACTGTTTGCAGCAATAGCATCATTAAATAAACCTTGATAAAATGCTACTAATCCTGCTTCTGCTGCTGGATCACCTGCTGCATCTCTAAAGGATTGGATATCTGCAGTAGGGAAGAACACCCCTTGTGCGCCATAAGCACCTAAATTAAATGAATTATCAAATTCAAATTTCTCATAAGAAACACCGACCGTGAAGGTATGGTCTCCTTTTACAAAGTTTAAATTGTTTGTAAATTGAAACACTTTTTGATCTAAGTTATTGTTTATTGAGAATGGCTCATGACCAGCAATTATATAGTTTGCACCCCCCTCTAAAATAGTAATAGTGGGTGCTGGTGTCGATAATGGATTTCTAAAATCATCAAAATGTGTATAACCAATTTGAAATTTATTACTCACGCCATCGCCTAAATCACTATTTAATTCTAATTGAAATGAATCAAGGTTATTATTGATTTGATAACCAGCATTTTGGAACTGCAATTGATTTGGACCTGGCCCTCTAAAACCTAATGCAGATGGGTGAGCTGGCTGTTCTCTAGAAGCTTCAAGGAAATTATAGATAAAAGCTAATCTGTTTTTATCATTAATATTCCAATCTAACTTAAATATACCTTTAGTGGAGTTACTATCAAAAGTAAAACCTTCGTATGCACCAGGATTATAAAATTCACCACCACCTATAGATACTTGTCTAAGGATATTATCAACCAATTGAAAATCTGATTCTAGAACTCTTGATTCTCCAGCTGCACCACTACCAGATGGAGTTGTTCTTGCAAAGAATCCGTTTGTACCTAAATCAGTACGTTGATCTTTTTCAAAATTTGCAAAGAAAAAGAGTTTATTTTTTATTAAAGGTCCACCAATACTAAATCCAAACTGATTTTGCTCGAGTTCAGGTCTTAACACAGAATCACCATCTACTTTATCGCCGGTAAGACTCTCGTTTCGTGAAAATCCATATACTGTGCCGTGAAACTCATTAGTACCACTCTTTGTAACCGCGTTAACACTTGCGCCTGTAAATCCAGATTGTGTAACATCATATGGCGCTAAAGACACTTGTATTTGGTCAATTGCATCTAAAGATATTGGTTGTGCTCCAGTCTGTCCTCCTGGTGTAGGAGAATCTAGACCAAATGGATTATTAAAAATAGAACCATCTAACGAAAAATTATTAAACTGGTCATTTCTTCCACCAAAGGAATTGCCTGTAGAAGAAGGCTCTAATCTGGTAAAATCAGATGCAGACCTAGAAATAGTAGGTAGTCTAGTTATTTCACGTCTTCCAACACTAGTTTCGGCTCCTGTTCGATCACTACTAAATGTGCCAGAAGTAGTACCAGTTAAAACAACAGCTTCCAATTCTTCGCTGCCTGATTGCATAACATAGTCAATATTTTCTGTTATCCCTAGTGTTAAGTAGACGTCAGAGAACACCTTAGTTTCAAAACCAACATAGCTAATGGTTAAGGTATAAGGACCGCCAACTCTAAGGTTTAATAGGTTGTAGCGACCTTCAATATTTGTAATTGCGCCATATTTTGTACCAGTAGGTGTATGTACAGCTACTACATTGGCACCAAATAATGGCTCTAACGATTCCTCTTGAATGAGTCCTTTAATATTAGATGTTGTTACTTGTGCAAAAGACAGGGAGACAAACAACAAACAAATAACAAAAACATAATTTTTCATAATTTTTAAAAATAGTGTTAGTTAATATGCACTAAAATTAATTTTTTAGAACCTAATTATGAACAAAAATGACAATAGTTTATTAACCTAAACGCGAAGTTATCAACGAAAATTCTCAATTAATGGCTTTAAAAGCTTCAAAAGGTCTATCTGTTGCAATGATATCAATCCCCATAGCTTTCCAAGTCTCATATAATTGATTTCCTCTAGCCTTTGCCTGTCTATCTAAGTTACTCAGGGTACCGAGTATACAAACTATATCATTTTGATGTAGGCGTTTATATAAGGATTGAGGTGACAAACGTGTCCCTGTAAATGCAAGCATATTTTCTGTTGGGATTTTGGATTTCAATAACCTTTCAAATTCTTCATTGTTTCTTGCAGAAACAGACAATAATAGCTCAGGAGCATTCTTGAAAGCTGATTTAGCTTGAGCCACATCATACGTAATCAAAACGCATATATCCTCAGCATTAGCCTCTTTAATAGCGTTTATAACATCAATCTGTCTTACACTGCGTTTAATATCAACAGTAAGAATTACATTATTGGTTTTGCACCATTTTAACACATCCTTAAACAAAGGAATCTTATACGAGGTTTCATTGCCAAAATCATCTATTAAGTTAAATTTTGAAAGCTGCTTATACGTCATTCTTCTGACTAATCCGCTACCTGTTGTAGTTCTGTTGATAGAATTATCGTGCATTAGTACCAATTTATCATCCTTTGTTTGTGCTATATCAATCTCAAAAATTGCCGAAATACTATCGTTGATAAATTGTATAGTTTCAAGGCAGTTCTCAGGATAATTAAAAATATCCTTTCCACCACGATGTACACTGATATTAGGATAATTCTTGTTAGATGCCCTAAAGACTTCAACAAGTTTAGATTTAGCTACTGTTTCACTTTTGTTGGATTTGCATGAAATCACAACAAATGATAAAACGAAAATGAGAATGTACTTGTACATTAATGAGGTATAAAAAAACCGCTTAGTAAACTAAACGGTTTTTAATTATAATAGTCTTAAGATTAAGCTTCTGCAACTACCTCAAACGGTAAATCTACAGTAACTTCTCTATGCAATCTTATAATAGCATTGTATTTTCCTAAACGCTTTACATTACCACCAATTACATTGATGTATTTTTTGTCAATTTCTTGACCTTCTTTTTGTAAAGCTGCAGCTAAGTCAATATTGTTAACAGAACCGAATAGCTTATCACCAGCACCTACTTTTGATGCAATCTTGATTTCTAAACCAGATAATACCTCTGCAGTTGCATTAGCTTCATCGATAACTTTCTTTTCTTTAAAAGCTCTTTGCTTTAAAGTTTCTGCTAAAACTTTTTTAGCTGAAGGTGTTGCCATTACAGCTTGACCTTGTGGAATTAAAAAGTTTCTACCATAACCGTTCTTAACAATTACAATATCGTCTTTAAATCCTAAATTCTCAACGTCTTGTTTTAATATAAGTTCCATTGTTATGATATTTTATTTTAATAAATCAGCAACGTATGGCATTAAAGCTAAATGTCTAGCTCTTTTTACTGCCACTGATACTTTTCTTTGATACTTTAAAGAAGTTCCTGTTAAACGTCTTGGTAAAAGTTTGCCTTGTTCGTTTACAAAACTTAATAAGAAATCTGGATCTTTATAATCAATATACTTGATACCAGACTTTTTAAAACGACAGTACTTCTTTGCTTTTGTAGTCTCTATATTTAATGGTGTAAGATATCTAATCTCACCATCTTTTTTACCTTTTGCTTGTTGTTCTATTGATGACATAGTTTATGCTTTTTGTTTGTTTCTTTCTCTTCTTTTTTCAGCCCAAGCAATTGCATGCTTGTCTAATTTTACAGTTAAGTAACGCATAAAACGCTCGTCACGTCTAAACTCTAACTCTAAAGGTTCAATAGCTTCACCATTTACTTGGTACTCAAATAAGTGATAAAAACCACTTTTTTTGTTTTGGATTGGATAAGCCAGCTTTTTTAAGCCCCAATCTTCTTTGGCTATCATCTTAGCACCTTTAGAAACAAGAAAATCTTCGTATTTCTTCACTGTTTCCTTTATCTGATCTTCAGATAAAACGGGATTTAAGATGAAAACAGTTTCATAATTGTTCATAATAATTTATTTGTTTGTTATTAAAACGGGTGCAAAAATACATATTTATTCTAATTCTAGCAACGTTTTTACTATTAAAATATCGTGCTTTTATGCAGAAAAAATTATGTTAAAAATTACACTTTGTCGGTAAAATTTGTTTTTTAACCGAAAATATTGTACTATTGTCGATATCTTAACCTAATAAAATATAAATGTTATGACTTTAAACTGTGTAGTTGTTGATGATTCTGCGATTCAGCGTCTCTCTATAGTAAAGTTAATCGAGAACCATTCCTCGCTTAATCTTATTGCAGAGTACAGTAGTGCGTTAGAAACAAAAAACGGTCTTAATACACACAAGGTTGATCTTATCTTCTTAGATATAGAGATGCCTGTATTAAACGGTTTTGAGCTATTAGATGTACTCAACAACAAACCCCAAATTATTTTTGTTACTGGTAAAACCGAATATGCTTTTAAAGCATTTAATTACGACGCTACCGACTATCTTCAAAAACCAATTACTAAAGAAAGATTTAATACTGCTGTAGAGAAAGCTATTGAGCAGCATAAATTAAAATTAGACTTTAACGAAACAGATGGCGAACACATTTTTGTGAAGAGTAATCTTAAAAAACGTAAAGTTTATATTAAGGATATTAAATGGATTGAAGCATTAGGCGATTATGTAAAAGTTGTAACTGAAGAAAATAGCCTAGTCGTTTTATCTACAATGAAAGCATTTGAAAAAGAATTACCAGAAGGTAAATTCTTAAGAATTCACAAATCTTATATTGTGAATCTTGACAAAATAGATCGCTTTAACAGTAAAAATGTTGAAGTGGGAGCCTATGAGATTCCATTGAGTAGAAATAAAAAGACTCAATTGGTAGATGCTTTAAATAATATGTAACTATTAGTAGTTATCTATATTTAAAATTACTCTTACAGGCCTAAAATCTTTTACAGCATTGAAGCTATTATGTATTTTCATAATGGCTTCTTTTGTTTTGTTTAAGGATTGATTTTGTGGAATTTTTACAAGAATGTTCTTATTGTATAAATTTCTAATTCTAGAGATTGGCGGAAACTCTGGACCTAACACATTGGCTTTAAACACCTGTCTCAACGATTTTGAAAACCAATCTGAAGCTAAATTCACTTTGTTATAATCCTTATGCTTAAATGTTATTTTAATTAATCTATAAATTGGTGGATAATGATAGTTATATCTATCATTCATTTGCTCTTTAAACATCTCTTTATAGGCATTTACAGAAACTTGCTGTAATATGTTATGGTGTGGATTATACGTTTGTATTAACACCTTACCTCTTAAATCCGTACGGCCTGCCCTTCCTGCAACTTGAGACATTAATTGATAACTTCGTTCATAAGCTCTAAAATCTGGAAAATTGAGTAAGTTATCCGCATTCATTATCCCAACGAGCTTAACATTTCTAAAGTCTAACCCTTTAGTAAGCATTTGAGTACCGACTAGTACATCTATTTCTCCTTGTTCAAAATTATTTATCAGTTTTTCAAAACCAAATTTACCTCGTGTGGTATCTAAATCCATACGAGCTACCTTATGGTCAGGGAATAACACCTTCACCTCCTCCTCTATCTGTTCCGTACCAAATCCCTTAGTATCTAATGAAGCATTACCGCAAGCTTCACAATTATTCATCATGGCAGAATTATAACCACAATAATGACATCTTAACTGATTTCTAAATTGATGATAGGTTAAACTCACATCACAATTAGGACATTGAGGTGAGTGCCCACAGGTAACACATTCTACAATTGGAGAAAAACCACGTCTATTTTGAAATAATATAATTTGCTGTCCATCATCTAATGCCACTGTCATTTCCTCAATAAGCCGGTCACTGAAATGACCTTTCATACGCTTCCGCTTGTACTTATCTGCTAAATCTACCAATTCAATATCTGGCATTAGAACATTATTGTATCGTGTCGTCAGCTCTATTAGTCCGTATTTACCGTTAATTGCGTTAAAATAACTCTCTAAACTTGGTGTAGCAGAACCCAGTAATATTTTAGCATTATGATAATTTGCCAATACAATTGCCACATCTCTTGCGTGATATCTTGGTGCAGGATCAAACTGTTTGAAGGATTGCTCATGTTCTTCATCTACAATGATTAAACCTAAGTCAGAAAAAGGTAGTAATACTGCAGATCTCGCTCCAATTACAATTTGTGCCTTGCTCTTTTGGGTGAGTAAATTGTTCCAAACCTCAACACGTTCATTGCTAGAGTATCTAGAATGAAATACTGAAACTTGCTCACCAAAATAATTCTGTAAACGCTCTACCAATTGTGTAGTTAAGGCAATTTCAGGCAACAAGTAAAGCACCTGTTTTCCTTGTTCTAGTTGTTTTTTAATCAGGTTGACATATATCTCGGTTTTACCTGAAGAGGTCACACCATGAAGCAGTGTAACGGATTTATCCTGAAAATTACTTTCAATAGCTATTAAAGCCTCATTTTGGACCTCACTAAGGGCTTTAACTTCAGAATTGTCTTCACCTTTGTATTGCACTCTATCCGTCTGAATATGATATTCTTCTAAAATAGATTTTTCTATCAATGCCTTTACAATTGCAGTAGATGCGCCACTAGCTTTGGTAAGCTCTGAAACCTTAATGGGTTTATTATTCTGAGCTTGGAGTGTAAACAAGGATAAAACAACCTCTCGTTGTTTTGGAGCTCTACTCAAAATATCCAACAACTCCTGTAATTTCGTTTCGGATTTAAAGGCATCGTCAAGTTTGACGTATCTTACTAATTTTGGTCTATATTTTTCGTATAGTTCTTCGTGCAGGTGAAGTATGTTTTTCTCAACCAAACTTTTTATGACAGGAAGTACGCGCTTTTTATCTAATATGGAAATGACATCCTGAATTTTCAAAGAAGACTGATACTGTAATGCTTCATATATTAAAAACTCATCATCCTTAAGTTCAACATCATTTACTGTAATACTTTCATTTCTTGAGATAATGGTTTCACTCTCAAGTATTAATGCATTTGGTAATGAAGCACGCATAACTTCTCCTAAACTACACATGTAATAATTGGCAATCCATTCCCATTGCTTTAATTGTAATTTGGTAATGATAGGAGTATCATCCAGGATTTGATGGATCGTTTTGGGTTCGTAGGCTGTGGGAGGATTAATATGAATCTTATACGCTAAGGCAGTATAGATCTTGTTCTTACCAAAAGGTACCGCAACACGCATTCCCGTTTTAATAAAATCGGCTTCTGCCTCAGTGATATGATACGTAAAAGCCTTTTGAAGCGGTATTGGTAGTATGACGTCTATGAAGTAGTTCATACTAACTTACAATATTATCTACTGAGCTCTTCCTTAAATTTCTTAAGGTAGCATTTAGCTCATAACCAAGCAATAAGATATTAGAATTGAGCCACAGATATAACAGCAATATCAATAATGCTCCGATAGAACCATATAGTTTGTTATACTGTGAAAAGTTTTCAATATAGACACCAAACAAATACGACGTGAGTATAATCAATGAGGTGGTCAATAATGCTCCAATGGAAAAGAAACGTGTATGCCTGCCTTCTTTGGTTCCGAAATAGTATAAGGTTGCAGTGGCGATATACACCATCACCACAAAAAATAAATACTTAGCAAAGACAATCCAACCCAATCCGGAATCAGTTTTCAACGCATCTTGACCTGTGAGACTTTCATAAATAGGTTGAATTATATAAATCTGAAAATAGCCAAATACCGCAACGGTCAATAGAACCAAGAATACCAAAATCAAGGATACACCAAATGCATAGAGGTATTGCTGCACTACATTACGGGTTAATTGCTCGTGGTACGAATATTCAAACCCGGAGAAGACCGCACTTACACCATTTGCCATTAATATCATGGACAGTAAAAAGATGGTAGATATCAGCCCAGCTCCTCCACTACCACTGATATTCTCAAAAATATTGGAGAAGAAAAAATCAGAGGTCTGAGGTGGTAAAAATGAATTTAGAAAATCTAAAAACTCAGTTTCAAAGCCATCAATAGGTATATATGGCATTATTATGATAACGAATAACAAAAAAGGGAATATGGCCGTGAAAAAACTAAAAGCTATAGCACTAGCCCTTGTGGTTAGTGCGCCATTAACTATTCCCATGATATATAGTTCCAAGAGATCATAAATTGATAACCCTTCAAATCCTGGTAATTTTATCCTCTTAAAAAATCTAACAATAAGATTGAGGACGGGAATTTTATCAAGTTTATCTTCTATAGGCTTGGTCATAGCATTATATTAAACGGCTTTAAGGCTTAAATCCATATTATAAACCGAATGTGTTAAGGCTCCAGATGAAATATAATCTACACCACACTCTGCATATTTTCTTACGGTATGCTCATTAATACCACCCGAGGATTCTGTTAAGCACTGATCACCAATTAGTTTTACAGCCTTTTGTGTATTTTCATAATTAAAGTTGTCTATTAGTATACGATAGATTCCTCCACAGTCTAGTATCTCTTTTATTTCTTCAAGATTGCGAGCTTCAACTATAATCTTTAGGTCGCGCTCAGTATTCTTTAAATATTGCTTGGTAAGGTTAATGGCTTTTGCAACACCACCAGCAAAGTCAATATGATTGTCCTTGAGCATAATCATATCATACAGTGCAAATCTGTGGTTTTCGCCACCACCAATTTTTACCGCCCATTTCTCTAGGGCTCTTATTCCAGGCGTGGTTTTACGTGTGTCTAATATTTTAGTACCTGTACCTTCTAGTAGATTTACAAACTTCTTGGTTTTTGTGGCAATTGCACTCATACGTTGCATTGCATTTAATACCAATCGTTCTGCTTTTAATATAGATTGGGATGCACCTTCAACATAAAATACAATATCACCATATTTCACATCGCTTCCATCCTCTATTAAGGTTTCAATAACCATGTCTTCATCAACATAAGCAAATACTTTTTTTGCAAATTCTACACCTGCAACTACACCATCGTCTTTTACCAATAGTTTTGCCTTTCCCTTTGCTGTTCCTGGTATACAAGCTAATGAACTATGATCGCCATCACCAACATCTTCACGGAAAGCATTAGAGATTATCAGTTCTATTTCCTTATCAAATTGTTCTTTTGAAATCATACATATGTATTTACTGTAAAAATAGGAATTGAAAGATTAAAAATTTTAAAAAGAGAATATCAATTTCTAAAAAAGTATAACTTTGAAATTATGACCATTAAACTCATTGCCATCGGTAAAACCGACAACAACAATTTGCAAACACTTATTGCTGATTACCAGAAGCGTCTGGGACATTATATTCGGTTTGAATTTGAAATCATACCAGATCTAAAAAAAGTAAAACACCTAAGCGAATTGCAGCAAAAGGACAAGGAAGGAGAACTTATCCTTTCTAAAACCCAAAAGTCTGACGTGCTGATATTATTAGACGAAAATGGCAAACAAATGGATTCCGTTGCTTTTGCTAACTACCTGCAAAAACACCTCAACTCTGGTATAAAAAACTTAATATTTGTAATAGGTGGACCTTACGGTTTCTCGGAAGCAGTTTACCAACGTGCCAATGGCAAATTAGGACTGTCTAAAATGACATTTTCGCACCAGATGGTACGCTTATTCTTTATAGAACAATTATACAGAGGGTTTACTATTTTAAAGAACGAACCCTATCATCATAGATAGATAGCAAACCCTCCGGTATAATTAAACGCCTGTGCGTTTATAGATAATAATTAGTGTGTTTTAAAAATTTCCTTGCGTTTTTTTAATTGACGTGATAAATCGCTTATCGTTTGATTTACTGCCAATTCATAATTTTTTTCATTCGATGTAGCAAAAATTCTAGGACCTGGTAAACTCAATTCTATATTACAGATTTTTCCGGCCTGGTGATCTTTGTCATCGTGTTTAATATAAACTTGAGCAGAAATAATGAACTCAAATTTATTTGCTAATTTCTCTAATTTTTCTGTCGTAAACCGTGATAAAGTCTCGCTAACATCAGTATTTACATATTGAAAATTCACCGTCATATATATACTTGTTTTAATTAATAATTCCTTACCCTAATATACAATTTTTTATAAGGTTTATTACTGATAATTGTCATAAATAATACCTAAATATTTAAGTGCTGAAAATTTAAAACCAAGATCACGTCTATGGTTTTATAAACTAGCGAATAATGAATCAAGAAACTTCTAAGGACATGATTATTTTAAACCTTATAAATTAAAACAACGCTTTAGTCAAAGATTTCAGGATCTGATGGAAACTCAATACTTCCAATACCAGAAATTGGTGTTTATACCCAATCTTGTGCTAGGCACACATTTACTATTAGTGCTATGAGAATGATGAATTTATAATTCAATCGCATAGGTTGGTTTTTAATAAAGCTAATTTAATTCTAGTTTAAAAATAACTTTCATACTACTCAAACACAATATCATCAATATAAATTTTATGTGGTGAGCCATAAGCGTTTGCAAAAAGCACAAATCCAGAACGAATGCAACTTAAATCTGATTTCTTGAGCTTAATAGTAAACTTGCGCCATTTAGAATCCAATGGAATTTCCTTAGCCTCAATGGCCGAATCTGGATAGGTCTTGTCCTTACCAATTAAACCAAAACCAATCTTGGCACTGACACCTCCAAAATCTGACTTCGCCCAAAAACTAAAAGTCTTTGCACCGCTAATATCATAACCGCCTAAAATATCGCCCCAATCATTGGCTGGATCTACCAAACCAATGCCATACCAACCGCTACGTTCTTTATAATGAATGCGCATGGAGGTTTTACCAGAGTGCTTTTCGCGTGTGTGGTTCATATCAATTTCTAAGGCATTATAATTTCCCATATAAGCAGAAGGGAAATAAGGCATTTCTATATCATCCTTATACACATAAAACGGGAGCTCTACTTTGGGTACTAAGAATCTTATGGCGTTGGCAATAGCATCTTGTACCACAATAGACGAAGAAGCAATGCCCAAATTATTGTAGGTGTCCTTCACCATGGCATAGACTTTTATACTACCATTAACCTTAGGCAATTGTATTTCAAAAC
>Ga0213859_10000781_pt1 | contig 14487 bp, 13 predicted proteins | sample PICome_2_FD_160133 | JGI IMG/M metagenome (GOLD analysis project Ga0213859, IMG submission 160133) | Coastal seawater microbial communities near Pivers Island, North Carolina, United States - PICO304 | ecosystem: Environmental > Aquatic > Marine > Coastal | place: USA: North Carolina... | reverse complement strand
AAGAAGAGAATCTGAAACCACATTTTTATATAGTTCTCTTGAATATCTTGAAAATCTTAAAACTGTGACCAATCTGTGACTCGCTCACTATTTAATTGTGATTTATTTACCGCTCACTGCGACCTAGAGCCTGTTAACAACGAGCGTATAATCAACTTAAATTAGTTATAATGAAGAAAGGTCAAATGGTTAGCCCTTATCTGAAAAACAAGGGGTCGGCAGTTCGATTCTGCCTCTGGCCACATTATGTTTAAAAATTTTATTAACTACTTTGTTTGGCAATTAAAAAAAATTCCAAGAAAAACCTATGCAAAAAACAAATATATCAAAACTTTAAATCTTAGAAATCCATATAGATATTATTTATTTGAAGAACTCAAGGATATTTATGGGTCGGATACTTTCTTTGAAAAAAAAATTTTAGAGATTGGACCTAAGGATGGTGAAGATACCATGAGACTTCAAAGTTTAAAACCAGCAAGCATTACCTTAATAGATTTACCTATATTAAAGAACGAGAATCACCACTTAAATAAGTACTACAAAGAATTTTTGAAACCCAACTTAGAAAAGTTAAATGTGAAAAGCAAATTAATTTTTGCAAACTTTCTTTATATGAAAAAAGAAGAATATGATGAATTAGGAAAATTCGACTTAATATGGTTCACCGGAGTTTTATATCACAATCCTGAACAATTAAAAATGATGAAAAAATTATATAACTTGTTAAATGAAGATGGTGTTTTAGTAATGGAAACCTCTACTACAAGAAATACAAAATTAATCAATCAAACTGCAATAGAAATAGAGGCTGGAGGTCAATATCACTTTCCAACAAGAAAAGCTGTTCATTTACTTTTAAAAATGGTTGGATTTAGTGAAATATACCAATCCAAGTGTTTTAATAAAGAAAACTATAATAAAAATAATATTCGTCTTGCAGTTCTTGTACAAAAGAAAAAGAATGATACAGAGGGCGTCTACCGTGATGGATATTTATATGGAGAAGCAACATAAACAAAACTAAGACACGTCACAAATGTATTCTATTTTATTTACCGCTCATAACGATTTAAAACCCCTCACTAATGAGCGTTAAATAACGAGGAATAAATTAGAATAATACAAGGTCAAAAGGTTAGCCCATATCTGAAAAACAAGGGGTCGGCAGTTCGATTCTGCCTCTGGCCACTAAAAAATTAGAATTTATGAAAGTTATTAAGGCAGTATTAAAGAAATTCAGAAAGTTAATTTTATCTGATTTTAGAGAAAATCAACTTTCTGAATATTTTGCAAAAATAATTTTTAAAAATATCAAATCTAAGAATATTAAAATTTTAGATTTTGGTTCAGGCTTTAATCCGAAAGTTGTTTTAAAACTTGAGGACAAATTAAAAACTTTGGGATATGAAAGTAAAATTCACTGTGTTGATTTTTATAGTGATAATGAATTAAAAATTCTAAAAAGTGAATCGGAAATTATTACTTTTATTAATTTCAATCAATTTGAAATAATAGATACTAATTTTGATCTAGTTATTATCAGTGATGTTCTGCACCACATAGGAATAGATAGATTAGAGAATGAAAAAAATTTAAAAAAAGTATTAAAATCTAACTTTATATTAATTAAAGACCATTTTGAATATTCATTAGTAACAAGATATATTCTGGTTTTTATGGATTTTATAGGAAATTATAAAGACTCTGTATCCATACCTAAAAGATACTTTAGTCATAATGAATATTCGAAATTTCTTCAAGAAAACAACCTTAAAATTGTTGACAAGGTAAAGAATATAAAACTTTACTCTTCTATTTATTTTCCATTTAATTTAAAAAAAATTCAGTTTATTCATCTACTTAAACAAAAAATCTGATTTTGCTGAAATAATAATAAATGATATCAGAAGAAATAAAAACACAGTAGCTCGATTACTTTAGAAAATCTTTCTCATTCTACATAATAACTTTTATATATTGCCTTTAAGGGATGAGCGCTTATTCAAAAAGAATGGAAAACTAATTTTGACTGCTCCCTTTAACTCTTTGACTCATTACGCCCCATATCACTATTCAACAGGATTCAGCAAATTTTATTATGAGAAACACTTACCAAGTTACAGATATGAAATTATAGATATTACTGCAAACGGCAATTATTACGAATATTTAGCACAAGAAAACAGACGATTAAGCGAAGTTTCAAAAAAATATAGTAGTTCAAAATTTTTAGGCCCTTTTTTTTACTTATCAAGATTTTATTTGCTAAATTTTTTGAAACGCCAAAGCAAGAAGGACTCAGGTTCTGATAATCTTTTATGTTTTGGATATAATTTAGTTATAAAAAAAACATAAAAAATATATCACGATTCATTTATTATTTTTTAATAATTTTTTTGACTTATAAATAAATTTCTGAATCTTTATAAACCAACTTTTTTTTCTTAATTTGAACCAATAAAAAAAAATAAATCTTCTAAAAAAATTATATATTTTTTGTTTTTGATAACTAAATTGCACAGATTCTAATTGACTGTTTTTGTCTTTGAATATAACTTCGACATCACTTGATAAATCTTGTTTAAATTTACTGTACCATTCCCAAACTTCTTTCTGCTTGTTCTTAAGCATTTCTGGGTTTGATTGATAATTTGAAATTATATTATCAATGTTTTTCCACTTTTTTACAACTACGAAGGGATGGTCGCCAAAGATTGTTTTAAAATAATCGATCATGTATAGTTTTTTAACAATAGGAATACATCCTGATTCAAGTACTTCCATAATCCTGAATGTATCAGGGTTTATAAATCCAAAGGGACAAGGAGCAAAGTAGCTATTACTGTATATATCAACCAATTCATTAGCTGACAATGCATCGATAGACATAAAATTATTTATTTTATGAATGTAATTTGGAGTTATTGATTCTAAATTTTCAATCATGTTTTTTCTTGTAGAGTATGCTTGACCACAAAAAGACCATATATATTTTCTATCAAAGTTGAATTTATTATTGTTTGCAAAAAAGCCATTTTGAAAACCAAGAGGAATGGTATAGCAGTTTTTTTGATTGAGTTTTGGATTAAAGTACGATCTAAACACTGCTTCAGCTTTATCATAATGGTTATAAGGACCTTCAAGATTTTCATCCGATAAGTGAATTAAATAATATTTGTATGAAATACTATTTAATAGAGAATTAATTTCATTAAAAATTTCTTTAGATGAGGGACTGTATATGATAATTATTTTTGATTTTTCAATAATAGATTTATCAATATTTAAAAAGTCTCTTGGGTTAGTTTTAATTACATTATTTGAATATGGAACGATTAAATTTTCTATATATTCATCTTCAAAATTATTTTGAAGATCTGATTTAATAATAATCATTTAAAGCCCAATATTATTTTTTGAACACCAACTATTTAAAACAAAGTATGACCAGATTTCTCTGATATCGTTTGGTGAAAAGCTTTCCTTAAAAACTAACTTTTTTAAGTATTTCTTGTTTTCTTCTAAACAAATAAAATTATTTTCAAAAAACGTTTGTCTAATATTGTCTATACCGTAATTTTTTAACCAATAATCTATGGGAAAACCAAAACCTTGTTTTTTTGACTTATTAAGAAATTTTATTTCTGTTGAACTGATATATTCTCTTAGAAAAAGTTTTGTATTTAAAAAGTTTACTTTATTTGAATTGGGGTTAGATTCAGCGTAGCTTCTTATCCTATCATCTAAATAGGGAGGTCTGACTTCTAGTGAAGATGCCATGCTTGCTGTGTCCACCTTAGGGAGTACGTTTGTGTAAAGATATAAATTTAAGTCAATATTTCTATAATTATCGGAGTTATTTAAGGTAGTGTTTGTATACTGATTAATTTCTTTTGTAATTAATTGTATTTTTTTATCATCAAAATTTTGATATGATGATTGCCATATAATCATTTGAACATATGGATTAATTGCAATATATTTGAAAAAATAACGAATTTTTTCGGTATAAGATAAATATTTAGTTTCTTTATTTTTAATTAGAACAGATTCAATTATTCTTGACATTATTTTTTTTATTGAGGGAGGAAGAGAGTTAAAATAAAGTAGACCCCTGTACCACTCATATCCACCAAATATTTCATCAGCCCCATCACCTGATATGACTGCTTTTGTGTAATTAGAGGTTTCTTTTGACAATAAGTAAGTGGGTACAAAACTATAATCAATTACAAGGTTATTCATATTGTTTAATGCTTCTTCTACATATTCATTAACCCTAGATTTATCAAACTTAAATATTACTGATTCAAGGTTCAATGTTTTGGCTATATTTTCTATATTCTTGCTTTCGTCGTAACTTGAATCATCAAAAGTCATTGAAAAGTGACGCACATCTTTTCCAAGTTTCTTTTTGATAAAATAAGCTATTAAAGAAGAATCTAAACCTCCGCTTAAAAATAAATCAACAGATTCGTCAGCATCTAAGTGATCTTCGATGACCTTGCACATAATATTTTCAAATTCATCTTCTTTGTTGAAATTATATTGATTTTCCTTGAAAGTTTTTTTATTAATTTTTAGAGAATTGGACAACTCAACTGATATCAGCTCACCTTGTTTTACTGTTTTAATTCCAGATATTAGATTTTCTATGTTTTTAACTCCATTAAAGATTAATAAAGAATCTAAACCTTCCGAAGTTAACTTATGGTCTATATTTGAATACTTAATTAAGCTAGAAACTTCTGAAGAAAAATAAATTTCTCCTGTATGCTCTTCAGTATAAAATAGAGGCTTAATTCCTAATTTATCTCTCCCTAAAAATAAAGAATTTTTAATATGACTATACATAGCAAAAGCAAACATGCCATTTACTTTGGCAACATTTTCTTCATTAATTGTTAATAAATCTAAAAGCATCCTTGTGTCGCTTTCGTATTTTTTACTATTATTTAAATAATTATTAATGAAAGCTAAATCGAATATTTCTCCATTGTAAATTAATTGATTACCTTCAATTGACGACATAGGCATGTTTTCTTTTTCATTTCCCCGGATAGCTAATCTAGAAGATCCTAAATGTAAATAATTATCATTAATTTTTATAATTTTAATTCCAATATTATCTGGGCCTCTATGATGTAAATCTCCTATAAAATTTTTAATTAATTCTGGTTTTTTTTCTTTTGATATAAATCCAGCAATTCCACACATAATAAATCAGGTGAAAAGATTTCTATTAAGAGGCATTATTTGTTCCTTTTGAAAAAAATATATGATTCAGACTTAACTAATTTATCTTCATTTTCTTCATTATCTAACCAATTTAAAAATTTATTTATTAATAATCTCTTTAGGCTTAATTTATAAATTAAAAAACTAATGTACTTTATTTTTTTTGGCTTTTTATTTTTTAAATTCCACATAAATGAATACCATGTCCTGAAATTAATTTTTCCACTAATTGCTTCTCGAGTTGTAAGCCAATCTTTTAATAGGTGGATTGATGTGTAAAGTCTCGGGGTTCCAAGCTCTCCACAGCTGATTATTTCAGTATTTTCAAATATCTTCATAAGAAATTCCTTAGAATATCCTGAAGAATAATATGTATGACCATGATGTATATTTGATTTAGGACAATGAATAAATGAATATGTCGAATTATTCATTAAACCAAAAATATTTTTGACAAAATTTTCAATATTCCATATGTGCTCAATTACTTGACCACATATTAATAAATCAAAATTAAAATCTCGTTGAAACTTGTTTATTTTATTTAGGTCCAGATATACATCATCTTCATCTTCTATTCCAAAAGTGGTTATATTTATTGAGTAACCCAAGTTGTTCAAAAGTAAAATTTCTGGTTCTAACTTTGATCCGCCAATAACTGCTAGCTCTAGTTTTTTTGACAGAGTTAGTGAGGTAATAATGTTTTCAAATCTATTTAAAAGAAGTATTCTTCCAAAATTAGTATTGTAAAGATTATTTTTGATGAGGTTATTTAATTCTTCACTATACATAATTAAAAGTCTAATCTTTTTGATTGGATTAAGTTAATATTTAGATATTCTGGCTTTTTTAATTCTTTGTATAAATTTGACCCGCTAAAGATTATAATTACCGTGTTGATAAGTGAATTAAGTATCGTAATGCCATCTCTTGATGAAGAGTTATCAGTACCTGCGTTGCTTGAAAACATACATGATTTGTTTAAAAATAAAGAAATAAACTATGAAATAATAATTATTGATGACGGAAGCAACATACCTTTAAGTTCAGTCATTGACAATAGTGAAAATGTGAAGATCCTAAGAAACCAACACACACGGGGTCAGTCTTATTCTCTAATAAGAGGAATTAACGAAGCTAATTTTCATTACATTTGCACTTTAGATGCTGACGGTCAAAACCCACCTAGTGAGATTGTTAAGTTGTTAGATAGCTTTAATGAAGATTTTGATAATATTGATTTTATTACAGGCATAAGAGTCGACAGAAAAGACAAGAAAATAAGGACTACATACTCCAGGTTAGCTAATTTTATTATAAGAGTATTAACCGGAACAACATGCAAGGACTTAGGTTGCAGTCTTAAAATTTTTAAAAAAGAAATGATTAGAGATATTAATTTCAATGGAGATATACATAGAATATTAGTTCCGCTGTTTGAACTACGAAATTATAGAATGAAACAAATAACGGTGCGTCACAATAAAAGGGAATTTGGTAAAACCAAATATAGCTTTGGTAGAGTGGTAGCAGTATTAATTGACACGCTTCTACTTTATTTAACTAAAGGATTTACAAAATCTTCTAGATATTCACTTGGAAAACTTTCGCTATTCTTTGGAACAGTTTCTTTAGTACTCTCAGGTGTATCTATCTATCAAAAATATTTTTTAGGCATATTTGTTCATAAAAATCCTTTATTTTTAATATCAATAGCAATGCTTTTTATTTCACTTCAACTTCTTGTAACATCAGTAACTGCTTTTTTTATTGAAAATAAAAATAATTTATAATTTTGAATATTAAGAACAAATTTGGAAATAAGTTTAGAAGGCTAACTACTCAAAAATATATAAATCTTTACAGGCCAACAAGCTACCCATTTGTTAGTGGAGATTCTTTTAGAAAAAAAGCAGACCATGTTTTTGATGAAGGAAAAACATTAAATCCGAGTAAAGTAAAAAAAAATGATATTGTATTTCTAAAAACTGAACTGAAGGAAATATTTTTTAACTATTATCACAAAAATATATCAAATAAATATATATTAGTATGTCATAATTCGGACGATTCATTTAATGAATCAGATTTTCGATTTATAGACACTAAAATTATCCACTGTTTTGCCCAAAAGTTAAACATGCCTATGAACGACTTAATCTCACCAATTCCAAGCGGACTTGAAAATAAAAGATTTAGAAATAACGGAAAAGTTAAAAATTTTCAATTAGTAAAAAAAGAAAAAAACTTAAAAACAAGAAATATACTATGTTCATTCAATGTTCATACAAACTATCCCGAGAGAAAATATTTAAAAGACATAATCCAGAGTAATCAAGATTTTGACATAAAAAACTTTACTGATAATTTTGAATACCTAAGAGAGTTATCAAAATATAAATATAATTTATGTCCTGAAGGAAATAATTTTGAATCTCATAGAATTTGGGAATCACTTGTTTTTGGTACGAGGCCAATCGTCTTATCAAATTTTGTAAATAATAACTTTCTAAAATTAGGTGTCCCTCTTTTGATTTTAGATTCTTGGGATGAATTATTAGATTTAGATATTAATCATCAAAACAATCAATCTTTGTCAAATTTAAATCAGGATTACTATAAATTTACCCAGTTTAATTATTGGTGGAATAAAATTTTAGAAAAAAAAATTTAAACATAAGCTTTGTAACTAGCTGGTAGAAATTTTTCAAATCTTTTTGAGTGAACATGTAGATTTGCTAAATCAAATTTTTCTTTCTCCCAAACTACAAAAGGGTGACTATCTTTAAAGCAAACTTTTATTCTCTTTGAAGTAAGTTCTATTCCAATATATTCATTAACATTATAAATTTTATTTTTTCTCAAGTATTTTTTTGGATGCACGTGAGTTCCATCTAAGTATTGTCCGTAGCTTGAAGGGTCAAAAATTATGTCTGAATTAAAATAAGGAAGGATTGGTATTGATGAAATTATAGAATTTTTTTCTTTATTAATAGCACCTAAAAAATCCATTTCATTGTATGGCTTTCCATTATTAAACTCCCAATTATTTTTAATACCGTACTTTGATAACTCGATAATATTTTTGCAAATTACATTTAGAGTATTATTTTTTGGTATAAATGAATAACCAAATACATACTTTTTCAAATTTGCTGGAGTTATATTCAGCATCTCATAATTAAACACTTTTTTAACTTCACTAAATGGTTTGTATATTAAAACATCATTGTCAAAATGTACAAAATCTTCATGGAGTAATTTATTTGAAATTTGATTTAAATAAAAAACTCTTAATGCAGAATTTATCCATAAAGGATTAGATTCGAAGATTGTATTTTTATATACATTTATTGATTTAAACTCGTTAATATCATCGGATTGAAAGTCCTCAAGATTAATAAAATTAGTATTTTGATAAGATATTTTTTTGTTTGATGCAATAAATACTTCAGAGTCTTTATCAACCGAAAGTATTGAATTGATAATGTATTTTATATAGCCCGGATTGTAGTCGATTAAAATTAACAAATATTTCATTCAATTTTATAGTAATAATTTTAAAATCTAATTACCCGATTTGTTAAACTATCGTATGGATGAATACGATTATTACGAAACGTTAACTACCACTGGGCAAGATGCTGAAAATGATGTCAATCTTATCTTAAGTGTCTTAAAAAAATTAAACAAAGGTATTGATTTTTCTAATTCTACATGTATCGATGTTGGATGTGGTAACGGAAACCTAATAAAAGAAATTAAAAATGAAGTTAAATTTAAGAATATTACGGGTTTAGAGACTAATAAGTTTGCTATTGATTATTTTGAGCAAAACCCAGAAGAGAATCCTTTTGATGAATTAATACACGCATCGCTTCTAGATATGCCTTTAGATAAAAAGTATGATTTTTGTATTTTCACGGAAGTTCTAGAACATTTATATGACGATCAAGTAATTCCAGCATTAGAAAAGTTGTCCAAAATTGCTAAATATATTGTTATTACAACTCCCACACCGGTTACTTGTTTTCAATTAGGATTTTCACTTGGGGAACTCAAAGATTTTATTAATAATGATCATAAATTAGATGAGGACATTTTTAATGCCCTTGAAGGAGCTGCACATAAAAGCACTGTAATGAGACGCTCTATGGAAAGAGCAGGCTTCAAAAGTAAAATAATAAAATGGCCTGATAACAATATCAATAAATATGTAAGAACTGTTATTTACTATGGAAAGTTAGAAGACATAAATCTTAATAGGATTAATCACTATGGTTTAAAAAGTGAAAATTATAAAATTACAGAAGATCAAGATTTTAAAAAAGCTTATTTAAATATCTGCTTAGATGCAGCCTTGATGTTTCCTAAGTTTAATAAGCCTTTTAGTATCTCTAAATATATTAAGCATCATGTAAATAAATTAATTAAATAGATAAATTCCCAACTAAAATAACCTTGGGTGAATTTTGAAAAAACAAATAAAATATTGGTATAGGAAGTATATTCCGTATTACTTACGAAATATTTTACAACTTAAATTTTTAAAGATATCTATTGATAACATCATAAGATCTTTCACCTATTTAAAATTTGAAAAAACAATTCAGAGTAAAGCAAGAAATGCCGGAATTAGTTACTATGCATCAAACGATGATGATCCTGCAACACTTTTCAATAATTTAATCGAAAGAGTTTGTAATTGGGGTGAAACAGCATCAGAGTTAAATTTAAGTGCCGACACTAATCTTCCTGGTGCAAATCTTTATAATCAATATCCTGGAGAACACTATCGCTTACTTGCTTCAATAGTAAAAGTAGAAAAACCGAGCTTGATAGTTGAAATTGGTACCTACACGGGCATGTCGTCAAAAGTATTTTTAGATTTTATTGATAAGGATTCAAAAATTATTACCTTCGACATCATAAAGTGGACTGAGTTTAATTCATTTCTTAATCAAAAAGATTTTGATAGCGGAAAAATTGTTCAAGAAATTAGTGACTTGTCAGTTGATGAAAATTTCATGAGTTATGAAGAATATTTAAAAAAAGCAGAATTAATTTTTATGGATGCAGCAAAAAATGGAAGTTTTGAAATAAAGTTTTTAAAAAACCTAAGTAATTTAAAATTTGAAAATAAAAACCGATTATTAATTATTGACGATATTCGTGTCCCTGAAATGTTTGAAGCTTGGAGAGCTATAGACTCTCCAAAATTAGATGCAACTACATTCGGTCACTGGAGTGGGACAGGAATTGTTGATATCTCAAATGGATTGACGTTGAAGTAAATGAAAAAACTACAAAAAAAATTGAATGAGAATAGTAAAGCAGTTTTATTTCTTATTTTCTTGATTTTTTTAGTTCACCAAATTTACTATATATTTATTGGTGGAACTACGTGGGATGAGCCAGCATCAATATTAAACGGCGTAAAGCAACTACAAAAAGCAAAATTATTTATTTTAGATAACTCAAATTTAGCTTTGCAAAACATTCAAGCGCCCGAATTTTATGGAGGGTTAATTTTTATTCCAGCCGTAATACTAACAATGTCTTCAAGATTTATTGAAATAATGTCTAATATTTTGTCATTAACTTCATTAGTAAATTCAAACAATCTCCTAGAAGTTGCTCTTATAGTGAGACATGTTTTTTTGAATCTTTATATTATTTTGATTCTATACATTTGCTACCTGAAGTTACAAAACATGATTGGAAAAAATAAATCAGTCATTTTTGTTTTAATATTTTTATTATTACCCAGCATCAATGGTCATGGATTATTCAATTTTGCAGATATTCCCCTTATGATGCAATTTTTACTAGCAAGTATCTTCTATTTAAGCTATCTAAACAATCGTGATAGAAATACAGTAATTTTACTCGGTTTTTTATTCGGTTTAACCTTGCTAACAAGACTTAATGCAATAGCTTTTTTAGGTGCTCTGACTTTATTTGAATTTGTTTATGTAGATAGATTTAATAATAAAAAGTTTGATAAAACACTTATCAAAGACTTGGTATTTAAAAATACAAAAATTTATTTAATTTCTCTAATAGTATTAATTATTGGTTCGCCTTCAGCATGGAAAAATATTTTTGATTGGTTTTACGGCTCGTATATTTACCAGTTTCAACATCCTCAAAAAGCCCCTACTGTTTTAAATGGTAAATTAATAATTGCAGATGAAGCACCTAGAACATATTTATTAGAATGGTTTGCATATAAACTACCTATTTTTGTTGTTGCATTTTTCCTTTTATCTATATTCCTACATATAAAGAATAAAAATTTTGGCAACATTGTTACAAAGTTCTCTTTATTTTTTTCGATTTATGTTAATTTTGCTTTTATTGTCTATAACCCAGTTGCTTATGATGAGATTAGACACTATTTATTTTTAGTCCCATTCATAGTTTTTTTAGTAATCGAATCTTTATTCTTTATATTTAAAAAAAAGGAAAGCTATCTAAATATTTCAATAATTGTATTTGTTTTTTACTTAGTTTTAACCCAATATGGCTTACAGGCTTATAAGTACGCTTATTTAAATGAACTTGTTGATAGTACAAAAATTTCTATCGAATGTGAAGATAATTTGTCACAATCGGGCTGTGGTGATTGGCATACTGATTATTGGGGTTTTGGAGGAAAACAGCTGTATAAAATATCTAAAAATTACAATACAGAGATTTTATATTTTTGCCCACCTCATTTTACTTACTCTTTATTCCAGGATGAATATAGACCTTGGAAATTAATTGGTGGATCTTTTTCTTTTGATGATTCTTACACTTTTGCTCAAGATGAAATAATCTATTACCAGTCTCATATGTTGGAGAAAATTAACTCCGATGATTTTGAAGAGCTTACCTTTACCTCACTTAACTATCATCGCCCGCCAACTGATTCATGCGGTCTTACAAAACTAGATCGTTCAAAATTTGATATAGACTGTAAAGTCCTTGACGGTGTAAAAGTTTCTTTACGAGGTCAAGAAATTTGGATTAATTATTTGTCTGAGTGCAATATTCAAAAATTGAATACCTAGGGATCTAATTTTTATGCTTAGAGCCTTTAATAAATAGTTTTGACCCATCCTTACAAACAATGAATGCATTAGGGTAAGGGTCGAGTAAAGAGTTAATCTTATTAGATAATTCCTCTGCAGTAAAATTATTAAAATCTTCAATTTGTATTTCACTCTCTTCAGGCGTTCTTCTTTTAAAGTATGTAGCGTCTTCTTCGTTTTGCTCTGTAAATTTTAAGGGCTTATCAGTAATAATTTCATCAATTAATTTTATGAACCCTTCAGTTCCAATTTCTACAATGGATTCAAAGACTTGGTTTATATCTTTTTCTTTTAATTTAAATTCTTTTTGAAAATATATTGGTCCTTTATCTAATCCTTCGTTCATTTTAAAAATTGAGATTCCACTCATATTTTCCCCCGAAATCATTTGATGTTGAATTGGGCTTCCACCCCTATATTTGGGCAACATGGAAGGGTGCAGACAAACACATAAAAAGTTGTCAGTAATTTCTTTCGGAATGATATCACTCCACCCAATAAAAAGTATCACATTAATATTTTTAGATTGTTCAAGGTAATTTTTAAATTCTTCATTTGTCTTACAAGTAATGAAAGAAATATTTTTATTTTCGAATTCAGTAATCAAATTATGATTTATCTCTAATGCCCAATCTCTATATGAACAGATGAGAATATTTTTCATAAATTATTCAATCCAACGAATGATTTGAAATGCTTCAGCATATTCTAATTGTGACTGAAGACCCCTCATCTTAGCAAGAGATCTAAGTATTTCTGGACTCCGGTGACCCCTTACCTGTGATTCTAGAAGATTGTATGAAAAGATTTTATCTTCAATATCAACAAATTTATAATAATTTGGCTTAAAGGCTCCGGCAATATTATGGTTGTAGTCCCATATATAGCTATGAGGTTGTTCAGATACTAGAATTTTTTTGACGAAGTGATTTTTATCGTGATGTCTCAATGCAACCAGTGAAGCGTCATATACAGCTCTATGATCCTGGTTGTAAGAGGGGTATGGAATTAAAGCTGTTTCCGGCTTGTATTTATTTACAGCTTCTTCATACTGGTCTATTAAATCTTTTAAATCGTATCTATTTACAGTATTTTCAAGCACACTGTAAGAAAAACCACAATGTTCAGCAAGCTTTTCAAGTTCGCCCAACCTTTCTTCTCGACTTACTACATGAAATTCATCAACACCAGTCTCTATCACATGTGTATCATTATTCAAAAAAGAAAAGTTACCGAGTAATTCGTCATCTACGTGTGGTGAAAAAATTAGATTTTTTACTTTTGACATAAAATGGATTATACCTTTATAAGAATTAAAAATAAATATTTTTAATTATTCGAAATTTTAGAATTGTCTTGCATAACTCTTAGAATATTTGCAGCACGAGAAGTTGTTGTGCCGTAACGATACAACCATTCTCTCTGAGCTCTTAAAAGTCTTAAATACTTCTCACTTGGTCTGTTGTTTATGACAAGTTTATTCATTATTTTCTTTAGCTGTCCGGGAGACGAATAACTAATTGCAGGAAGATCTTGAGGTGAACAGAGTATAGGTTTTTTTTTAAAATCTCTATACAAAAGTAGTGTACCAGATGCAATTATTTCATAATTTCTCAAGGAATCCCAGCCACCTTTTTTACATGACAATCCAAACCAAGAATTTTGGAGGTCATCATAATATTTATCTTCATCATCAAATAAGTGATGGTCTTTTTTACCACCAAGATCTGTCGGGTTTTCAAAGTTCGCATATTTTGGATATGTTTTTTGAATGAGCTGGTTCTTCTTTTCTAAGGCTATTGGTCTAATTACATTTTCAGGAATACCAAAGCCTGATGGGAAAACATTATTTTCTTTAAACACCATTTCTCTCTTAAATGAATAAGGAAATTGATTTCCTATTACCTCTTCACCATTAAATATTGTTTTTTTTCTTGCATTTCCGTAAAGGTCATGTCCGTCGAGAATCCAAGGTGTGTTTTTTGAAAGTTTATCAATTTCTTCTAAATAAACTTCTTCGTCGTAAGCATGCCCACAACCATAAATTATAAAATCATAATCATTTTTAAATATATTCTCCCTCTCTACATTATCGATAAAAGGTTTGCTTAAAATCGAGAAACCTTGACCATGAAGATTTTTTTTATTGATTGATGAAAAGTCGTGA
>Ga0213859_10000779_pt1 | contig 14505 bp, 11 predicted proteins | sample PICome_2_FD_160133 | JGI IMG/M metagenome (GOLD analysis project Ga0213859, IMG submission 160133) | Coastal seawater microbial communities near Pivers Island, North Carolina, United States - PICO304 | ecosystem: Environmental > Aquatic > Marine > Coastal | place: USA: North Carolina... | reverse complement strand
TATGCTTCATCTGGGACAGGACGTGCAATGGGACTTAAGTCTGCATGTGATCTTTTGATGATGGCGTCTTCCAAATCTCGTAGTGGCCGAAGGCCAAATTTAATCCCAAAAAACACCAATCCGGAAACAGCCGTCATCAATAATGCTGTGATTAGGGCTGTTTGTCTCGCCATGCGTAGTGCGAAATCTCTTCGGGGCTCAGTAGATTGCCACACGGTCACAACTGATGTCCCTACCAAACCGTCAAAATTTACATGTTCTGCCAACCGCGCTGCGCGGATTGGGCGCCCGAGATGTTTTGCATCGAATAGAACAGGAGCATTCAAAGTGTCTTTCGCATCCTTTGGGGATACGGGTGGCGAAGAATATCCAGTCACAAAACTGCCATCCGGGCCATATACATGGTAAAAGATATCGCCCTCTGTCGCGCCGCGAAATAGGTTTGACGTTGTCTCAGATAATGTGTCACCACCTGAATTGGCGACGTCGCGCGAAACAGCAAGACAGAGCATCACCAGGTTACGGTCAAAGATGTCACGCGCAGTATTACGCGCTACTTCAAACCGCCAATAGACAGCCACCGTTGAAATCAGCATCAGTGGCACAACGATCAAGATTAAAAGTCGCAATCTAAGTGAGCGTGTCGGCAGCATCACTTGAGCGCTTCCATTATATAGCCGAGGCCTCGCGCGGCCTTGACTTGCACACCATGACCTATGAGTTTTTTACGCAGGCGTGAGACGTAGATTTCTACAACATTTTCGTCAATATCTGCGCCTACGCCGTATATGTGATTTGCCAGCTGTGCTTTGCTCACGATCGTATTTTGGCGATCAAACAAACACTCAAATGCTGCCAATTCCCGCCGCGGCAATGCAATGAACTCCCCACCCTCTGTCTTTAGCTGTCGTGTACTGCGGTTGAACGAGAGCGCACCTATTGCGTGCGCAGGGCTAGTTTGCAAACTTGGCTTGCGTCGGATTAGTGCACGAAGCCGTGCATCAAGCTCTTCCATGTCAAAGGGTTTGACAAGGTAATCATCCGCGCCCGCATCAAATCCACCAAGGCGATCCTTGAGATCTGCGCGCGCCGTGAGTAGGATAACTGGCGTTTGGTTCTTGGCATTTCGCAGCGCTTTGAGAATGCTTACACCATCGCGCGAAGGCAAGTTGATATCCAAGATTATAATGTCTGTGTCTTCTTGGAGCAAAAAATTCAATCCATCTTCGCCATCATAGATAGTATTCACTGCGTGACCTCTGTCGCGCAAAAAATATGCTATCCCTTCGGCGAGCCCGACGTTATCTTCGACAAGAGTAATTTGCATTTTTTCGCACCACCTGCAAGTTTCGTGAAAGTTTCGTCGATCAGGTTGAAAGAATCAAGAACGGGCTGTGGTTGCGTCAAAGACTGAACTTTGAGCAAGCTGCACCCAATGGGAGAAACGAAATGTCACTATATAAATTCACACGCCGTTCGGTAATCGCCGTCGCCGCTGCCGCAGCGATTGCTGCGCCTGCGCAGGCCGATGTCGATATGTCAGGCAAGACTATCGAATGGACCATTCCATTTTCTGAAACAGGCGGCTCGGCCAAATGGGCGAACTTCTTTGCGCCGCTTTTGTCAGAGGCCCTGCCAGGCAACCCAACGGTTGTTGTCAAATTCATGCCAGGCGCTGGTTCGACCAAAGGCGCAAACTGGTTCCAAGAGCAATCAAACGGCGATGGAACTGTTATGTTTGGTTCGTCAGGATCAACCCAATTCCCATACCTATTGGATGATCCGCGCGTGCGATATGAGTACAATGATTGGGAGCCTGTGATGGCCTCAGGTACAGGGGGCGTTGCTTATTTGAACGCTGAGGCAGGTGCAAAGTTTGATGGCACAGCCAATAACCTCAAAGACACGACATTCATCTATGGCAATCAAGGCGCCACGCGTTTGGATATTATCCCCGCGCTTGCATGGAAAATGCTCGGTATGAATGTCGAGCATGTTCTTGGGATCAAAGGCCGCGGTGATGGTCGCAAGATGTTTGAAAGTGGCGAGGCGACCATCGACTACCAAACCTCATCAGGTTACCTTAAAGGCTCTATGGCGCTCGTAGAGGCGGGCCAAGCAGTACCTATGATGACATGGGGATCACTGAGCGCAAATGGTGAGATAGTGCGCGATCCAACTTTCCCCAATATGCCAACGTTCAAAGAGGTCTGTGAAGCCACAGATGGTTGTGAAACAGCAGGTCCTGCATGGGATGCGTGGAAAGCCTTCTTTATTGCAGGCTTCCCATCACAGAAAATTGCATTCTTGCCCAAAGGCACAGATCCAGAAATCGTTGAGACATTCTCAAATGCATTTGCGAAAATCGCGGCACGCCCTGATTTCAAAGAAATCTCTGCTGCACGTTTGGGTGATTATCCAATGTACACAGGTGCTGCTGCCAAAAGTGCCTTGGGCAACGCAATTAGCGTGAACGAAGAGGCCAAGACCTATGTCAAAGCATGGCTCAAGGACGATTTCGGTGTTGAACTGAAATAAGTCACTGATTTTCGAACGCCCCCTTTTCCAACAAGCGGGGCGTTTTTGTAATCAGTGAAAGAAAGTTTCGTGGAATTTTTTGTAGATGCTTTACCCGCATTGTCGTCCGCTTGGGGGCAAATCTTGCAACCGATTGTGCTGGGGTATTTGGTGTTAGGCGTGGCGATGGGCCTCGCTATCGGAGTTTTCCCAGGACTTGGTGGCATTGCGGGTCTCTCGCTTTTGCTCCCGTTTATGTTCGGAATGGATCCTGTATTGGGATTGGCGTTGATGATTGGAATGATTGCAGTCATTCCGACCTCTGATACTTTTGCGTCTGTGCTGATGGGGATACCCGGATCCTCGGCATCACAAGCTACAGTTTTGGACGGATTTCCCATGGCCAAAAATGGCAAAGCGGCGCGCGCTCTTTCGGCAGCTTTTGCTTCGTCGCTCTTTGGCGGGCTTATGGGAGCGGCGTTCTTGACTGTGTTTATCCTGGTGGCGCGCCCCATAGTTCTCATGTTCAAAAGCCCTGAGCTTTTGATGGTATCTATTTTTGGCCTGTCGATGGTGGGCATCCTTGCAGGGCGCATTGCGATCAAAGGTGTGGTTGCTGCTGGGCTGGGACTATTGGTTGGCTCGATTGGCGAGGGGCCATTTGCTGGCGAGCTTCGCATGTCGAGTTACGATTATCCCTATCTAACCGATGGACTCAAACTGGTAATTGTGGGGCTGGGTATTTTTGCGATCCCCGAAGTTATTGCATTGTTGCGCCAAGACAAAGCCATTTCTGATCGTCAGGCTCTGGGCGGCGGTTGGGCCGATGGCATCCGCGACTGGTGGTCAAATAAATGGCTGTCGATGCGGTGTTCCCTAATCGGAGTTATTGTTGGTGTGATCCCAGGTCTTGGTGGGTCGGTGGTGGATTGGATAGCTTATGGGCATACGATTCAAACTGCCAAGGACAAATCTCAATTTGGCAGCGGCGATGTACGCGGTGTGATTGGACCCGAAAGCTCGAACAACGCAAAAGAGGGCGGCGGACTTGTTCCGACTTTGCTTTTTGGTATTCCAGGCTCTGGCTCCATGGCGATTTTCATCGGAGCGCTGGCGCTTTTGGGCAATGGTATTGATGTCGGGCCGATGCTTCTTGAGCAGAACCTTGATTTCACTTATTCGATTGTCTGGCTCTTGGCGCTTGCCAATGTCGTGGGAACGGTGCTTTGCATTGCACTATCGGGAACGATTTCAAGGCTGACCAATATTCGATTTGCATTGCTTGCCCCCTTTATCTTTATGGTCATTGCCTTCGCTGCGTTTCAAAGCGGTCAGAACTTGATGGATCTGGTGGCGTTACTTGCTATTGGGCTACTTGGTATCATGATGCGCCGCTTTGATTGGTCGCGTCCTGCGTTTCTAATCGGGTTCGTTTTATCGACTCCTGTCGAAAATTATTCAAACAATGCCAAACAAATCGCAGGTATTCGGTTCAGATCAGGAATGGAAGAGGGGCTTGCGTATATCTTATCGCCTATCGTGCTGGTGCTGTTGACCTTAACTGTGTTGTCTGTGGTCATTGGGTTAAGACAAGCTAAATATATCATGGCAGAAGGCGACATTCCATCGGGAGGCAAACGCGCGCCATTTTTCTTTCTGCTTAGCGTCATTGGGTTTATCACCTATGCGCTCTATAACACCGCATTGATCCCCGATTACGCAGCGACCGATCGCGTGTTCCCTGTCTTTGTTGCTTCTGTTTCCCTGATAGGGGCGATGATATTGCTTGTGCAAATGATGCTAGTATCTGAAAAGCACACGATTTTTGCTGACCGTGAACGCTGCGGAGAGGATAGAAGTGCGGCCTATGGGCTTTGGCCAACATTGGCGTGGTTTGCTGGTCTTCTTTTTATGACCTCGCTTGTGGGCTTTATCCTCGCATTAGTGGTTTTCTTGACTGCCTTTATGCGCTTGCGCGCTGGGCTGAAATGGATGCAAGCGCTGCTACTTTCTGCGGCGGGGCTAGCGTTTATCCTTGCGATGGCGTGGGTGCTTAACCGCGATTTTCCGCCGGGACTTCTTCAATCTTACTTTGATCTACCATGGCCTTTCACATGACACAAACAGCGATCCCTTATGTTTTTATGCGTGGCGGCACGTCGCGCGGACCCTACTTTAACGGCGAAGACTTACCCAATGACAGCGAGACTTTGGCCAAAGTGCTGTTGTCTGTGGTCGGCTCGGGTCATCCGCTCAATATCGATGGGATCGGCGGCGGCAATGCTGTGACAACCAAAGTCGCAATGCTCTCGCGGTCTAAGGATCCTTGGGCTGATATTGATTATTTCTTTGCCCAAGTCTCTGTTGAAGATCGACTTGTTGACTTCAAGCCAACCTGCGGCAACATTCTCTCGGGCGTGGCATCTGCTGCGATTGAAATGGGCTTGATCCAAGCCCAAGAAGGCAGCACACAGGTCAATATTCGTGCTGTCAACACAGATGCCAAAGTTGTCGCGAGCGTACTAACGGCTGGCGGGGAGGTAATCTATGACGGTGATACTGCAATTGACGGTGTTCCTAGAACTGCAGCGCCTGTTGAGTTGAACTTCATGGAAGTGGCAGGTTCATCCACGGGGGCGTTTTTGCCGACTGGACATGTGATTAATACCTTTGACGGGATCGAGGTTACTTGCATGGATGTTGCCATGCCTATGGTGATTGCACGCGCTGCCGATTTTGGTCTGACGGGCTATGAAACTGTTGCCGAACTTGATGCGAACAAAGACTTTTTTGCGAGGATGGAAGCCATCCGTATCCAAGCGGGAGCAGCCATGGGCATGGGAGATGTCAGTGCATCGGTCACCCCTAAATTTGGCTTATTGGCACCTGCGCAATCGGGTGGAACTGTAGCCACGCGCTATTTCATGCCGTGGAACACACATCCGACGATGGCTGTTACAGGAAGCCAATGCATGGCGTCATGCGTTCTCACTCCAGGAACCGTTGCCGATGGCATGTCCCCTACGATAGAGCGTGGGCCAGTGACGGTCACACTTGAGCATCCGATGGGAACAATGGACGTCATCATCGATTTTGAACGTAAAGACGGTGCATTTATTCACAAATCTGCGGGACTTGTTCGGACATGCCGCAAATTAGCCCAAGGCCATGTCTTTATCCCACGATCAATATGGAAAGGGTCACAATGAAAGTCGCGATCTTAGATGATTGGTTCGATACGCTCAGAACCTTGCCGTGTTATGAACATCTTAAGGGTCTTGATGTTACTGTTTTTACAGATCATTGCGTAGATATCGACACTTTGGCCGATCGGCTCGCGCCATTTGACGCGATCACATTATTTCGTGAGCGGACCGTGATTGGGGATGACTTGCTTGCCCGCCTGCCTAAGCTCAAGCTTATCTCGCATCGTGGGGCCTATCCGCATGTGGATGTGGATGCGTGTACGCGTCGTGGCGTTACCTTGAGCGCGAACCAAAACAAAAGTACTGCACCCAGCTATGCAGCGCCTGAACATACCTTTGCGCTCATCCTCGCTGCGATGCGTCAAATTCCGCAGCAAATGACACATATGCAAGCAGGAAATTGGCAGATGGGTGTGGGCAAGACGCTATACGGTCGGGTGCTTGGGCTTTATGGCTATGGCCGTATAGCCACACGAGTCGCGCAATATGCCGAGGCGTTTGGAATGCAGGTTATCTGGTGGGCCTCGGAGGCAGGGCGCGCGCGTCTATTGGCAGATGGACGCACAGTAGCAGATAATCGTGCTGCGTTTTTTGAAACGGCGGATGTAGTATCTGTGCATGTGCGGCTTGTACCTGAAACGCGAGGCATTATCACCAAAACTGACCTCATGAGCATGCGTGAGGATGCGCTCTTTGTAAACACATCACGTGCCGCTGTGATTGAGGCTGGGGCACTACTAGGTGCTCTTAATGCGGGGCGACCCGCGCAAGCCGCGCTCGATGTTTTTGACCAAGAGCCAATCAAGGTGGCCAATGATCCGATTGCAACACATCCACGCGTGATCTGCACGCCGCACATTGGCTTTGTGACTGAGGATGAGTTGAATTTACAATTCGACGATATATTTGCCCAAGTTGCTGCATTTGCAAAGGGCACTCCCATCCATGTGATCAATCCCGCAGCCGCTTAGGAATAAGCATCGCCAGCACCGGCGCACCAAGGATCACAAAAAAGATCCGCAACAAATGATGTGCTACGACAAAGGTCATATCGGCCCCGACTATCAGCGCCAATACAACAAGCTCGGCCTGACCACCTGGTGCGAGTGCCAAGATTGTCTCGATAACAGGTGAGTGCGAAAAGATCAGCGAAATTTCAATCGCAAATGCTGTGAGTGCAAAAAGAAATAGCGAAAACCCAAGACCTGCAAGGATATCACGACGAATTTCATCCACTGTGATCCCAACATATTTCACTCCGATCCCCATGGCGATAAAATACTGTGCTGCCCAAATCGCTTCGGCAGGGGGGCGCATGGTGACGATACCCAGCATAGACGCGATCCCCGCTAGAATCAGTGGTCCAAGGATAGATGCGCCAAACATGCCAACGCGCTTTGCCGCTTGCCATCCCAACAACCCGCATAAGGCTAAAATGATGATCTGTGATGCCCCCACCTCGTGGGCCATCGCCCCAGGTGCCACCATCAAGTCCACGTTCCAAACACGTGTCAGGATCAAGGGGAGCGTTATCACAATGATCAACACCCGTGTTGCATGTATGAGCGAGACTGCGCGCACATTTGCGCCTGCCTCTTCGCCAAAGAGGATCATATCCTGCAATCCACCTGGCATAGAGGCATAATAGGCGGTCGGAAAATCGTATTTCAGGAGCTTTTTGAAATAAAAAACGCCACAGATCCCGATAGCAATGATCAAGATCGGCACCATGATCAACGTAGGCGCAAGCGATGGCACGCTCAGGAAAAACGCAGGAGTAATAGTCGCTCCAATCGCAACCCCCAAAATGGTACGCATCCCATCGTTGAGCGGTTTCCAAGTCTTAAGCTGTACTCCAAACACCGCCACAGTTAGACTTGCGAAGAGTGGCCCAAACAGCCATGGCAAAGGCAGTCCAAGCCCTAAAAAGAGCATAGCACCCGTAATGCAGACCAGATGCGTTTTGAGAACGTTAATGTTGATCACGGTAAGCCTTGAGACGGTGAGTAAGAGAGGTTTGCATATGTATGCGCATCATCTGCGCGGCCTGTGCAGCATCGCGATTTAGAAGCGCGGTAATGATGTCATTATGTTGGGCGCAAACAATCTGTACCCGCTGCGCCGTGTCCAACGTTGTTTTGCCCAAAAGCATCAACGTATTCGACAAATCATGATAACAGTGATTGAGGAATTGATTGCCTGCCGCATCGACTATGCACAGATGAAATTGACGATTGATCCGCGCGACAGCATGGTCTGAATTGCCGGCATCTGCCATGTCCTCATTTAAAGAAATCAGAGTTTCTATCTCTGCCTGTGAAGCATGCAGGGCTGCCATTTCAGCGGCTGTTGCCTCTAACACAATGCGCATTTCATAGAGTTCAACAATTTCTTTCTGCCCGAGCTGTCGTACCATAGCGCCAATCCGGGGGGTGTGGCGCACGATACCTTCTGCTTCAAGCCTGCGTATGGCTTCACGAATAGGGGTTCGGCTGACACTAAAACGCTGCGCTAACTCTGTTTCAAGTAAACGGCCACCAGGTAAAATATCTCCGCTTTGAATTGCGTCAAAGAGCTTATCATATGCCGTTTCAGCATTTTTCATCGTAGTTTTTCTCAGGGTCTTGTAAGTTTATGCACAATGTGTATACACGTGGATACAATTTTGACAAGCCCATGCAATAGGATTGGGTCAGGTGTGATGGAGAATTCAGAGTATGACATAGTGGTGATTGGCGGAGGCAACGCCGCGTTGTGTGCGGCGATCACAGCGCGTCGCACAGGCGCCAAGGTTCTGGTTCTTGAGGCTGCGCCAAAACCCTATCGCGGGGGCAATTCACGCCATACGCGGAATTTTCGTTGCATGCATGACGGCCCACTTGGCGTTTTGTCAGATACCTATGATGTCGATGAATATTACGAAGATTTATTAAAGGTGACCAAGGGTCAGACTGATGAGGCGCTGGCCAAAATGACCATCGAAACCTCTGCCGAATGTTATCCGTGGATGGAGGAGCAGGGTATTCGGTTTCAGCCGTCCTTATCGGGCACCCTATCCCTTGGGCGCACCAATGCGTTTTTCCTTGGTGGGGGTAAGGCATTGGTAAACGCGCTGTATCGCACTGCTGAAAATCTGGGTGCAGACATTCGATACGAGGCGCATGTTGATCATCTTGAACGCGATGGAAACCAAATCGCTCAGGTCCGTGCAACGATTGCAGGTATGGAACAGGTGTTCAAACCCCGTGCTGTCATCGCCGCATCGGGTGGGTTTCAGGCAGATATTGATTGGTTGGCGCGTGCATGGGGCCCAGCGGCCAAGAATTTTCTGATCCGTGGAACGCCCTATAACCGGGGTGTTGTTCTGAAGGATTTGTTGGATCAAGAGGTTGAAAGCGTTGGTGATCCAACACAGTGCCACGCGGTGGCAATTGATGGGCGGGCCCCCAAGTATGACGGTGGTATCGTCACGCGTTTGGATTGTGTGCCCTTTTCGGTTGTTGTGAATAAAGATGCTGAACGGTTTTACGACGAAGGCGAAGATGTCTGGCCCAAACGGTACGCGATTTGGGGCCGTTTGGTTGCTGCTGAAAAGGACCAAGTCGCCTATGCAATCATTGACTCGCGTTCCATAGATTTATTCATGCCATCGGTGTTCCCTCCCATTCAGGCAGAAACTATCGAAGGCCTGGGGCAGCAACTGGGTCTGAACACAAATGCATTGCGCGCCACAATTGATGGGTTCAATGCGGGGTGCCAAGAGGGGGAATTTAAACCGACCGAACTGGATGGACTGGCCACATCGGGTGTGACACCTGCAAAAACAAATTGGGCGCGCCCAATCGTGGAACCCCCGTTTTACGCATATGAACTCCGCCCGGGTGTGACCTTCACCTATCTGGGGCTAAAGGTTGATGAAACCGCGCAAGTTCAATCAGCAGATGGCGCGATCGAGAACCTGTGGGCCGCGGGTGAAATTATGGCAGGGTCAATCCTTGGGCAGGGGTATCTGGCGGGATTTGGAATGACGATTGGAACCGTCTTTGGTCGGTTGGCAGGAAAAGGAGCGGCAGAATATGTACGATAACCCCATCCAAGAGGCCCGCCGCCAAGTCGAAATTTGCAATGCCTGTCGATATTGCGAAGGATACTGTTCGGTCTTTCCCACAATCACATCAGCGCGTGCTTTCAGCGATGGCGACATCACGCATTTGGCCAATCTGTGTCACAACTGTCGGGGATGTTACTATGCTTGCCAATACACGGATCCCCATGAATTTGACCTAAACCTGCCCAAAGCGCTGGCCGAGGTGCGTCATGACAGCTGGAAACAAAATGCTTGGCCTGTAGGTTTTAGCGCGCTGTTTGATCGCGCTGGCGTGCTGATTGCGGGTCTGTCGGTGTTGGTGGCGACGGTGTTGTTCTACGCCATCGCCAACTTTGACATCGGGGGTGGCGATGGGTTTTACGCCTATATAACCCACTCTGTCCTTGTTGTTATCTTTGCGCCTGTGTTCTTGCTCCCTCTTTTCGCGTTGGGAATTTCATTGCGATCTTATTGGCATACAGCAGGGGGCGGTGCCATTCGCCTATCGGATCTGCGTGCCGCCTTTACATCTGCCGCACAGATGAAAAACCTACAAGGCGGGCATGGTGATGGCTGTAATTTTGAGGCAGAAGATGCCTTTACACCTTGGCGCCGATGGTTTCATCACTTCACACTATACGGGTTCCTTTTGTGCTTTGCGTCCACATTATCGGGCACGGTGCTGCACTATGTCTTTGATCTTCAGGCCCCATATGGTCCCTTTAGCCTGCCAAAGCTGTTGGGCGTCCCAGGTGGCATTGCGCTGTGCATTGGGACATTGGGTTTGGGCTATCTCAAAACCAAGGCGGACCCTAATTTAGGCGCACCGCGGGTTTGGGGGGGCGAAATGGCCTTCTTAGTGTTGTTATTTGGGGTCAGTGCAACGGGCCTTGCCCTATATAGCGCGACAGGATCAGCCCTGGTATCAGTGTTGCTGCCACTTCATTTGGGGCTGGTATTCGTGTTTTTTATCCTGACGCCTTATTCAAAAATGGCGCATGGATTTTATCGTATGGCCTCCCTGATCCAAGAGGCTGCTCTTAGACGTGCCCGGGAGCAGTGATTAGCTACTCGACCATGCCTATTCTGTCTTTCAAAACCAGCCCTGAGATCATCAAACTTGCCGTTATCCTGTATGTGAGGTTTTTGTATGATTAAGCGGTTCTAAATACTGTGTCCCGCCATTGGTTGGAGACACAGTGTTTGATCCAATCCATTTAAAAACTCAAAAACACACCAAGCACACACTTTTTGCTGTGTTTTTATGGTGAGATTCCGTGGTTCGACACTGTGTATACAACCTAGTGAAAGAACACAGTTCTTGCTTGATGGTAAAGTTTACTTACACTGGTTTACCGGTAGTGTGTCTAAAGATTAATTTTGTCGATACTTTACTTGCCTTACTTTGTTGAAAAGGGTCGATTATCCGATCAAGGATGGTTTTAGCAAGTAAAGTACCCAACTTGTAAGGTTTAGTAGAAATCGTGGTTAAGGCTGGAGTTGCTAAAGCTGCATCTTGCACATCATCAAATCCAATAATTGAGATTTCTTTACCTGGTGTTTTTCCAATTTTTTGCAGTGCAAAGCATGCTCCTAGTGCAATCATATCGCCGTTGCAGACTAAAGCCGTTGTTTCTGGGTATTTGGCCAGTAACTCATTCAAAGCAGTGACGCCTGACAATTTATTATCTGGTGCATCCCAGACGATGCTTTTGTTAATTTGTGCTTCTTTCAAAGCCGTTTGGTAGCCAAGAATGCGCTCTTGTCTTACGTCGGAATGTGGTTCGCCACCAAAATATGCTATGTTTGTATGGCCAAGACTTATCAAATGGCTTGTAGCGGTGTGGGTGGCATCGGAATTTTCCAACCCGACATGGTCGAATTTTCCAAATTTAGATTCACGTAAAAATGTGACAGTTGGGATCGAATGTGTTCGCAACATTTCAATTGTTGTTTTTGGCGTTTCGTGTGCTGGAACCCAAATCAAACCTCCGCGAGAGCTGCGAATGAATGCCTCTAAATTTCGCTTTTGGTGCATCACGTCATCACGAGAATCTAGAACAGAAACAAGATATCCGTGACCTTCTAGATGATCGCTAACACCGCTAATCACTTCGGCATTAAATGGGTTAGAAATGCTATGGATCAGCATACCAATTTCGCGCTTTTCTCCGGATCGCATCGAGGCCGCCCGGCCGTCTGGAACGTAGTGCAGGCGCTCCGCTGCCTTCAAAACTTTTTTCCTAGTTGCTTCTGATATTCGGCCTGTTCCACGCATGACTTGACTGGCCGTTGGAACCGAGACACCGGCAGCTTGCGCAAGGGTTTTGAGGTTTGGTTTTTTCGACATGGCGTTATAATTATTTTTGATAACGATATATCAATAATGAATTTATCGCAAATAAAATTTTCTAAATTATTATTTTAAGATACTGAAAAAAATCAATAATAAAATCTTGACGAATGATATAACGTTATATCAATATAGCCTACAGATGCTATGCGAATAAGGATTCGTTTGGCATGATCACGTGCGTATTTCTGCGCGTAGTTATAACGGAACTCTGGGAGGGTTTGATGAAACTAAAAGTAAAATTAACCGGCGCGGTTTCTGCAATCGCACTTAGTTTGACTGCTGTAGTAGCGCAGGCGGATGTGTTATTCTGGTCTACTCAGGCGAAACCTGTCGAAGAAGCACAAGCGATGCGTGATCAGGTGCTGGCCGGCGCCAACATGGCGATTGACTATCAACCAAATGACGGTGGTCCTTGGCTGACACGTTTGAATGCGGAACTGCAGGCGGGTTCAGGGTCAATTGGTGTCCTAGGCGCGCTTCACGGTGATTTCTCTGCAATGGATGACGCGGATCTTGTCGATTTGGGTAGCATGGGCGTTGCGTCAGCATCTGCAACATTTAACGAGCTGGCAAAACTTGGTACGGGTGACATGCAGTACATCCCATGGATGCAGGCAAGCTACATCATGGCGGCCAGCAAAGAGGCGCTACCTTACTTGCCGGAAGGCGCGGACATTGATGCGCTAACGTATGACCAACTGATCGCATGGGCTGGTAATATCAAGGCAGCAACAGGCGAAGCAAAATTTGGTTTCCCAGCAGGGCCTAAGGGTTTGAAGCACCGCTTCTTCCAAGGTTACTTGTATCCATCATACACCAATGGTGTTGTGCGCACCTTTGCATCGGACGAAGCTGTCACTGCTTGGGAAAAAATGCGTGAGTTGTGGGCAGTTACAAACCCAGCATCAACAAACTTCTCATTCCTACAGGAGCAGTTGTTGAACGGTGATGCATGGATTGCATTTGATCACACATCACGCCTTGCAGGTGCGTTTAACGAACGCCCAGATGATTTTGTTGCGTTCCCTGCGCCCGCTGGTCCAACAGGCCGTGGCTTTATGCCCGTTATCGCAGGTGTCGCAATCCCACGCACTGCGCCTGATATGGAAGCATCAAAAGCGGTTGTTGCGCACATGCTGAAGCCTGAAACACAATTGGCGACACTGCGTGCAACAAACTTCTTCCCTGTCGTTGACGTGGAGCTTCCAGGCGACCTACCGCCAGCGGTTCAAGCTGCAGGTGGCGCAGTTGCGAAAATGTCTGGATCAGCAGATGCGAACCCAGGACTTCTTCCTGCGGGACTGGGCGCCAAAGGTGGTGACTTCAACCGTGTCTTCGTTGACAGCTTTGAGCGTATTGTTCTTGCAGGCCAAGATATCCGCACAGTTCTGGATGATCAAAAAGGCAAACTGGCTGCGATCATGAACGAAACTGGCGCACCCTGCTGGGCACCAGATGCCCCATCAGAGGGCGCATGCCCCGTCGAATAAGGTGTTAATTTCCTCCTCTGTCCGGTGGGGTTTGCTCCATCGGGCGGAACTAAATATTCATCCTAATAAGTCCAAGTAAACTGAGGTGATGCAATGCAAGCGCGCTATCTTCCCTACGTTCTAATCGCGCCTGTCTCTGTTTTCTTAGGTCTATTTTTTCTCTACCCATTTTATCTTGTGGCACAGACGGCGTTTTATGATGGCGCAGGTTGGTCACTGAAAAATTTTCAAGAGGTCACATCCTATTGGAAATTTCCAATCTCATTCAAAAATACACTTTGGCTTGCCGCTGTTGTAGTTCCGATCCAATTGGCGCTTGCGCTGTTGATGGCAACAATGGTCAACGCCATGAAAAAGGGGCGTGATTTGGTTCTCTACATTTGGACCATTCCACTCGGTATTTCTGATTTGGCCGCAGGGATCATATGGCTAGCGATTTTTGAGCAGTCTGGCTTCTTAAATTCGATGATGCATGGGTTGGGGTTCATTGACCGCCCGACCGCACTGATCAGTTATCAAAATCCAGCATTGATTTTTGTGGCAATTGCACTTGCCGAAATTTGGCGGGCAACGGCGATCATGCTTGTGATCCTTGTTGCGGGTATCGGGCTGATCCCAAAGGAATATTACGAAGCGGCGCAGGTTTTTGGTGCGGGGCGGTGGAAACAGTTTGTACGCATCACACTGCCATTGCTTCGTCCATCGCTTTCCACGGCATTGGTTTTGCGCGTGATCCTTGCATTTGAAGTCTTCGCAGTTGTGCAGGCGCTGGGTGGAACACTCTTCCCAGTGTTGATGAGTGAAACATATGCCTATCAATTCGAATTGTTGAACGGGGGTGCGGCCGCT
>Ga0213859_10000778_pt1 | contig 14515 bp, 31 predicted proteins | sample PICome_2_FD_160133 | JGI IMG/M metagenome (GOLD analysis project Ga0213859, IMG submission 160133) | Coastal seawater microbial communities near Pivers Island, North Carolina, United States - PICO304 | ecosystem: Environmental > Aquatic > Marine > Coastal | place: USA: North Carolina... | reverse complement strand
TTATAGGAAAAGAACACGAGAACTTGAGGCTCGAAAAGCATTTCAACTCGAAAGAAGATTGCGAATCCAAAAGAAAATCTGACCCCTACGAAAATCACAAGAACAATTGAACTAAATTGTACAATCCTGAAAGAAAGAATAAAATATTTTCATGGAGACACTACGAACAACAATACACATTTTCATACCCCTAGGAAAAACAATTCTTGCATTATGATAAAAGTTGTGATATAATAAATGTATAATTTGATATACAGTCAATACAAACTACTAATTACACTCGTTTATCTAACTGATGCAGAGAAGCTGGAACGAAGCGAAGCGAGAGTGACAGCTGAGCATCCAATCAGATAAATATAGAGTGTTGATTGTATAATCAATATCAACAAGATACAACCAAGTATCGCTAAACTCAACTCATGAGTTTATAAACTTCACTTTAACACTTAATTACTATAAATTCGTCTCGAATCTACACAACTTACGCCAATTCAAAATTTTTTAAGCAATAAAAAAGGGACATAAAGTCCCCTCTTGTTTTCCCAAATTTTCCCTCTACTCCCAGAAACTTCCCCTAGACTTCGGTACTTCACTCTGTAGCATTCTTATTCTTCTTACACTTAGCGTGTCCTTATAACCATCAGCGAATTCTAGTCTCGCTTTATACCCGCTGGGGCTTTCGATAAGTTCTATTACTTCTGCATACATACCATGCTTGTCTATTGTCTGAAGGTTCTCTCCAGCTTTTACTAATTTACATACTCTCATTTGCTATTCCTTTTAATATATTTTTTAATGCCACCTTCGGGGCTTTTTCTAATCCAGCAAGTTGCCAATCTTCTAGCTCTAGTTTTTCTGCTAATTCTTGCACTAGCTCTAGCTTGGTGACTGGCTTCTCACCCGTTTTGGTTGTATACTCGGTTTTCTTATATACTCCTTCTCTAGATAGTTTTCCTATAATAGATTTGACACTCTTGTTCAATTCTTCTGCTAATTCTTCCACAGTTTCTCTAGTCGGTTCTTCTAGGTATTCTCTTACTATATAGTTTACTTGTTCTTGTGTATAATTAACTGCCATCACTACTCCTTACATAGTCATCTATTACTTGTTCTATTGTATTAGGAACTTGCACTATTTCAATTCTTTTGTCTAGTATCTTGTGAACTGCTCCATTGTTATAGTATATAAAATAACCCATACCATAACCTAAATCTCCTATACCTCCCTTGCATACATAGTGCTGGGATACTTTATTTCCCCACTCTTCTGCCTTTAGGTATAATCTTCGTTTCTCTACTATATCTTTATACTGACTCATTAGCAACTCTCCCAAAACTCATCTGCAATTAAATCTAGTTCTTCATTAGGATAGATTTTCTCTCCATCTATCTCTACTTCTGTCCACCAGTCAAAGTCTTCATCATCAGTATCTATACTAGGGAACTTTTCATTGAATTGTTCTACTAGTTGGTCACCATCAGTCTCAGTATAGTCTCCTTCATAAGCATACCAACCCTCGTCAGCAAAGTCTATGTTAGTGCCGTAGTATTGCTTACCCATAAAGTTTCTAAACTCATCTTCATATGTCATACTAGCACTTACTTCAGTATCATACTTCTTTGCAAAGTATTCTATTATATTCAATACCATTTCGTGTGGTTGTCTCCAAGCAGAATGACCACTGATGTAGTTATCCTCACACTCCTCTATATGACACCACTTAGCACCTACATGCTCACAGTACCAGTCATAAGCATTATCCATCCATCCCTGTTCAGTATAGATTTTCTCTCCTACATCCATAAAAGGTTGGTCTTCCAAGTCTACTAATGCTTCGAAAGTATACTCCTTGTCTTCCCAGTCCTTTGCAGTTCTTGTTTCAGTCTTCACTTCGGAATTAAACTGCTCCTCAGTAATCCCTTGCACGTCTATTGTAAAATATACATGATTTGCCATTTTAAATCTCCTTAATTTTAATTTTGTTTTTATAATCTTCCCACAACTTTAGTCCTTTGTGTAGGTTTCTGTAATCTTTTTTCGGTTTTAAACTCTTCCATTGTTCGTGTGCTGGTGGAAAAGGACAGGTCTTACATAAATCTAGCATTGTGTCTAGTTTATCTCCCCACTCCGAAATGTGTATCCCTTCTTCTTTTTTACCATGAGAGACTGCACACTGATATAATGTCTCTCCTTCTAGCGTTCTACAGTTGTCTTTTTGCCAACATCTATCCCAATTTCCTTCTTGTGTGTACTTTATATTAGGTTGTGGCACTCCAAACTTCTCAAAAGATGCTATCACTGATAGGTGTGTCTTTTTAAATTCGCTAGAAATACCACTACTTTTATACTTGTCTAATACATTTGTATGAACATCTACTAGAGGATATATACTAATTAGTACTTTATCTAGTTTCGAACACGCACTTATTACTTCTTCAGTCATATTGAGAGCATTTGTATTTACATGCACCTCTTTGGCAACCTCTGAATCTATTAAAAAGTCAACTATCTCAGGGAATTGTGGGTGAGTTGTAGGTTCTCCTCCAAGTATTTTTAGTGTTTCTAGTTGATAATTGTTATCTTTTATCAATTTTACCTGTCTTTTTACTTGTTCAAGAGATAAAAAACTATTAACTATTTTACCTTCTTGGTCGTTTCCATACTTAAAGTCCAACACAGAACAGTTCTTGCAACTTAAATTACAAGCATTTATAATGTGTATGTCAAACTCACCTCGTAATAACACTAGATGTCTCCTTCTGCTCTTACTTCAGACCTAATCACTTCGAATCCATTAGGATATCTCTTTTCTAGTTTTCTGATGTTTTCGTCCATAACTTCGTCTGGAGTGAAACCAAGCGCGATGCATCCTTGCACCCAATACCACAATACGTCGCCCAGTTCTCTTTTCATGTGAAAAATCTCATCGTCTGTGAACTGTGTATCTGCTTGAAACACTTTCTTCTTCACAACTTCAGCGAACTCTCCACTTTCTGCCATCATTCCTATCAAGGCAGTCATCAATCTTGCCATGTCGATTTCACACTCAACTATCTTTCCTTGAAATACACTATGTGTTCCCATCAATCTATCAAGTCTATCGCACATTTTAGTCGTATCTTTACTTGTTTCAGACGTGCAAGAGTCTACGAATCTCGCATAATCATTTATCTTACTCACGCTACACCTCCACTTATTTCAGATATGAACTTCTCTGCTTTCTGCAAAGCGTCCCACTCTTTCTTTAGTATAAGTTCATCATCGCGAATTGTTCTGCCATCTTCTAGTGTTATAAACATATGTTTACAGTTTCTTGAAGGACATTCCCAATGTGCATACTTAGGTTTTGTATCTGCTGGGTAGTTTATAGACTTTATCTTACTACCATTTGCTTCCATGCCGACTGCATAGTGTCTTTTATTTCCATAAATTTTCTTATTATTTTCCAATGTCTTTTATCTCCTTCTTTGGTATCACTTGGTACGCACCTTTGTTGTAAGCAATGGATACTGTGTATTGCTTACTGATGTCTTGTTTATATGAGGTATCCTCAGGCACTTTGTATTCTCCTATTGGTGCACTAGGTATATCACTCACATCTCTAAATCTTTTCTTCATCTGTACATCGAAATTTGGTTTCGCTTTCTTACTTTTATACAGATTTTTTACTTTACGTTTACGACCATGTTGGTCATACATCATACTTCCTTTTATCATAATTCCTCTGGCAATTTGATGCCCTGTAATTTACACAACTTGTTGAGCAACTGCTCATACTCCGCAGTTAACTCAACAATGTGTTCGTTTAAATCTTGCAAATCATCGAGACACATTTGTATTTCTTCCTCGTAGATTTGCAACTCCTCTACCAATCTTGTGGACTCGTTCCGAGTAGGGAACTGAATTATCTTTCCCACAGTAATACTCCAAGTATCACAAGAAAGATTAGATAACCCACTGCAAACATGCTCTCCATCATCTGCCTTGTCCTCTATACTTCTTGAATGAACGCTTTTTGTTCTTGTTCATATTCAAACTAATGTGTCTGTGTGAGTCGCCTTGTGCTGTTTTCTTCACATGACTTGTATGTGTTGCTTTGCCACCCCATCTCATGATTGCACCTCACTTGGTTCTACCCACACAACGTTTACTTTGCGTCTTGCTAGTTCGTTTAGACACTTCTGTCTTACTTTTGGTTTAGTTCTAGTGTTGTTGATTGCTTCGAATAGTTCTTCTTTCTTCATTGTGTGAAGGTAAAAGTGTTCGTATGGCAACTTACTTGCTGGAACTCCTCTGATATATTTTTTTGCACTTGCTTTGAATTTTGCTGGCATAATGTACTCCTGTATTAAATTGTTAAACTTGGGGCAGTCCACAACTCTGCCGTGCACGTTCAGGCGTGACCTCCACACTCATTCAGTTAGGAAAATGTGGTTTCCTTTTTCTTTTCATATGTATATTATACTGGATTTTGACTGACTTGTCAAGAACTATTTTGAATTAACATAAGAAATTTCATATGTCAACTTATTTGAAGCGTAAAAAAAGGAAGTAAGTTGTTGGCGTTGCCCAATCCTTACTTCCCATAACTAGTTTGAGTTTATTTCTGTGGGGTGAGTCGGCATTTTATCTCACACCTGTCCCACTATGTAGAAGGGTGGTTGATGTGATTCTGTGTATATACGCTTCTCTACCTTCTACTAAGTTGTTAACTGCCCCTCTCCGCAGGTTAACGTGAAGTCCCAACTCGCTGACTCCTTCCTCCGAAACCACTGTGCTCACATTACTTGATGGCGTGGGATAATGTTTATTATCTTTGGGTTTACAGCATACGCATACCATAGTTTCCACACTTGCCCTACTACTCGCACACTGAGTGGTTGCTTGAATTGACAGGTAAACCATGAATCGCATCAAGACTATGCTCTCGTTACATTAAGTCGGGTTCGCTGCTTATGTGGAACTCCTCGTTGGATTATGAGCAATGCTCCCTCCAAAATGCTGGTATGAACTCACAAGGCGTGGTTTCCTCACTCCACCTGATTGTTTAGTCATAATCTGGTGCCAATTACTGTTGCATATATCTGTTTTACTTGTGACGTTGCAACGCAATCCTCAAGACTTTATAGTTCCGATAAACTCATTTAGTGTTTGACCACCTACTCTGCTTACTACCTTAATCTACTCCAAGCAAAATGTTGGAGAGTATGGATTTACTGATAAGGGTATCAATTTATCACTACTTAACCGACAACTCAATCGGGTATACACTCTGCTTTTCTTGCGTGAAATATGTCTGTATACGACTCTCAAACCGAACGGGTGATTGCTCTCATTAACGCGTCCTTACAATCCCTAAAAAGCGTACGGCGATTTTTTACGTGATGCCTCACTATAGAAAACAACTCTCACTTATTTTTTCGCTCACTCCGAGGAGGTCAATGCTGAAACATTAATTTTTATGATTTAATGTTGTTTTCTTTGTTTCTGAATATATATTATACTCAATGTTTAACCATTTGTCAAGAAGAATTTTAAGTTTTTTATCACTTGGTGGTAAAAACTTTACTCAATCCCAACGGGGTTTTTTCTTAATTACAAGTATATTATACTTACTTTGTAACCATTTGTCAAGAACTTTTTAAGGAGAACTTGAAAAAACTTTAAGAAGAGCAGAGATGTCTGAGGTGCAAGAGTCGAACTTGCTACTTCCTCTTTAGGTGTGCTTCCGTAGACACTTCCCTCAGACAGATACTCTTTTTAAAATTTGATTACTTAGGGCAATCACTCCTTGACTCTTATTGTGAGATTGCGTCAACCAATCTTTGAAGGTCTGCTTTACCTGCTTTTACTAGAGTTGGTAACTCGATGTCGAAGTGGGCAGCGATAGTGTCAACTAATTCTGACTTCGATACTACTGGTTCACCTGATTTAGTAGTTCTAGGTTGAGCAATGTATACTCCTTCTCTTGACAACTTAGCAATGATACTTCTTGTAGTTTTGCCAAACTGTTCTGCTAATGCGTCTACAGTTTCTCTTGTAGGGTTTTCAGTGTATGCTGTAGTCATCTCTGAAACCATTTCTTCTGTGTAATTTTTAGCGTTTGCCATTGTATTTCTCCCAAAATATATTTTAATATTATAACCGATATTTAGTATGTTGTCAAGGATTTTTTCTGAAAACTTTAATTTGTTTGTATTTTTCACTTTGTCCTCCTTTTCTTGATACATATATTATAACAACTTTGATTACTTGTGTCAAGAGGAAATGCGAAGTTTTTAAGTAACTGCAAATCCAATTGCGATGCACAGTGTTATTCCTAACACAAACTCCACTAGACTCACATCTGCTAAGTCATCTAGCATTTCACATATATACTCCATTATCCAAAAGAAGATTGCTCCCCCGATTAGTAGGTATAGTGCGCCGATTGCAAAGTTTATCATAATTGTTTCTAACATACGATATATTATACAGACTTTGAATATGATTGTCAATAGAAAATTCACATTTATTATAAAAAAGTGGGGCGGAATTTCGGGGGCAGGGACGCGAAACTTGTCCATCTTCGTGGAAATTTCTCGAAAAAACGCAAATTTTCCGCAAATTTCGCTTGACACCCGCGCAAATCTGTGCTAAACTATAAATAACCTTATTCTAGACTATCGTTTTAGCACTTCGCTTTTGCACTTCGCTTTTGTACTCTTTAGCATCGTTTCGACACTGCACTGCCGGCGCAGGGCGTGGGGGTCCCCCATATACCCCCCTTGTCAAGCCGCGCTCTTACAGGGTTTTGCCCTACACCCGAAAAGACTTGCCCTTATCAAAAAAGTTAACGAAATCGAAAAAAACTATTGACAGGATTATCAAAGTGTGGTAAAATCGGCGCGATTTGCCTGTGGATAACCTGTGGATAAAATAATTGGTCTTTTTTCAATTTACCTATTGACCGAAGTGATTATGACCTGTATAATATATTCATATTTTAAGGAGAACAACATGAAAAAAGAAACAAAAGTGAAAAAAGTCGTAAAAACAAAAGCAACATTAGTTGCAGAATTAGAAGCAGTTTGCAAAGCAGACAAAGGTTTCCTAAATTCGCTTGAAAGAGCAAATGCAGAAACAATCAAAAGATTAATCGACATCTGTTCCTAATCCAAAACCCGACAAAAGTCGGGTTATTTTTTTGCATATTTTTCTTGACAAGAGCGGAAAAGTGTGCTACAATAATAGGGTGGGGGGCGGGATACCCGCGTTGTTCTCCGCTTGTGGATATCCTGTGGATAACCCCGCCCTGCTCACAGAGACCTGTGGATAACCTGTGGATAACTGCTTACGTTTGAAGTAGACTTGCATCGTTTCGGTACTGCACTGCTTTGGCGCTGCGCGCTTATCAAATCGTTTCGATACTGCACTGCTCGGCGCGCTTCGCGCGCCTAAATGCGAATGAGAATCATTCTGATAATGAGAATCATTCGCATTTAGAAAAACAAAAAAAAAAAACCTTCCCTTTCGGGAAAGTTTCCTATTAGATATTTAATGAAGTTTATATAATGTTTAGATTGAAATCCTTTGGCTAGTTCGATATAATCTCCCTAGCCTTAGGAAGTTCGCTTTGACTTTTCCGCCCTAGCAGTATTCTTCTCCTTTGGCGGTTGAGTCTCGGATTGGTTACCTAGCCCCAGAGCCGTTAGTCAGTTGGATTTCTCCTAGACCGCATTGAGTCCCTAGCTAGTTCAAGGGTTAGAGGTCTGGGCGTTCTCTTAATTGCCGAAGCGTTGGGAGTGTTCCTGTCTCTCTCATGGGGTTGGCTTTCGCTTTCCTTGTTCCCCTTGAACATAATATTATTATACACGAAGCAACAACAAAAACAAGCGTTTTTTCAAATTATTTTCAAATAAAAGTATATAAAAAATAGATATAATTTTTTGAAAAAACCCTTGACAAAATCCGTTCGCACCCTTAAACTTAACGTAAGTTAAGTTTAAGGGTGAGTCAAGTTTCTTGACATAGCCCAAAAAAAGAGGGCATTAAGCCCTCTTTTTATTTGCCCTCTAGGGCGTTCTCTAAGCCCCTCTAAGCAGTTTTATTCCATTGTCTAGCGTTGGACACAATAGCCCCTAAGTCTGCTAGTGCTTCAAGGTTGGCTTCGTTGTCGTCAAAAAACCATTTCTCCATATCTCGATAACAAGGCAAATTAAACAAGTAGCGACATTGTGCCTTTTTTAGTAAATGGTCAGCAGTCATGTTGCCTTTTGGTCTTGAAATAATTTTGTCATAGTAGATATTATAAAAATGGATAAATTCATAATCCCATTTTCCGAGTTCTCTAGCTGTGCAAAGAATAACCATATCGCCATTTTTATAAACCTGTTGTAATTTGGCATATAGTGGCAAAAGTGAATCTTGAAAAATGAAATCCTTAGTAGATTTTTCTTTCCACCCATTTAGATCGATTTGCCCATTCTCATCATGTGTTGCTCTATGTGATGAATCTATAATTGTTCCATCTAAATCAAAGATGTATATTCTAGGCGAAAGGTTATAAAACCTTTCGCATTGTTTCGTTTTGATTATGTTTCTATATGTTCGGCTCATGCTAACCTCGATAATTGGGCTATTGCCATTAATACAGTAATAATCATTAATTCCTTGTTCAGTTCTAAATAGGAATAACCGAGAATAATTAAATTTCCAATTATGATAAATGGAATCTTAAAAGATAAATCGATAAATCCTTGCAAGGCGAAAAAGACAAGGGCAAAGCCGATATATAAAACGATTTGCCTTTTCTTTTGTGGTCTAGTATCTAAATAATCGTAATGTTTCATTTTTAAAATCTCCTCGTATATATTTTAAGTAATGAATTAATAGTTTCATCTGAACAGTATTCAAGATTTTTCGGCTTTCGCTGTTTATCTTCAATTAGCTGTTTCATGCTCGGAATACCTTTTTTAATTTTCTCGGCTTGTGATGTGCCTTTAATTTGTAAAGGTAATTCTAATTGTTTCGGATTTTTCATAGTGCTAGTTCTCCCTGTATAGCTGTTGGTTGTGCTTTTACCCTTTTCTTAGGTTTAGCTGTTTTCTTGTTTCTATGTTCTAGTTTCGCTTTCATAGTTCTTTTTTCTTGTACCATTTTCCATGATACGCCTTTGATATTATTTAAAAAATCTCTTTTAATAATATTTTTATGCGTTGCCCATGCTTTAGATAAAATCATAAATTCAAGTTCTGAATCATGCTGTGCTGTATGTGGCTCGATATAATCTACATCAAGATTGAGCCACCTTGCGACAGCTTCAGCCGAATATGAAATGTTATCATTCTCGGTTGTCATTCTGTCCCTATCTTCTTCAGGCAAGGAATCAATCCACCTATAGAATTTTTGATTTAACAATAAGTGAGCCGAGATATCCATTAAGCAAGTTGTAGACAATCCCATAGCTTTCTTTTTTAAGTAAAAAGATTTATGCCTTATCTTTGTGTGCGTTGTTCTGATAGTTCCAATTTTTCTATCTTCTCCGATATCGAAGTTATAATTGTAAGCAGTCAAAATCTCAACACCCATGCTGTGCATTGTGTTATCCCATTCGGCAATAATATCTTTCCACGATTTAACCTTATGTGGATTATTTATAGCGTCTTTCCATGCTCTAGCCATAGCCCCATTTGTTGCATATGCTTCGCCTGTTTCTTTATTCTTAAATAGAAAGTTTCCTATATCTTCCATGACTTCACGAACATAATAATCCATTTTCTTAACATGGTGAGATTCGGTCTGTTCTATGTTTCCAAAAACTGCCCCGAAATGATAAACCAATCCATGAGCAGTAGAATTTTTGAAACAAGTTTCTGTATCTACAACACAAGCGATTGTTCGCTTGTGCTGTTGTGTTTTAGGCGACATCAATTTGCCCCCTTGTAATCAGCTTCGACTTTTAAGGCGATAGCTATATTTTCTATGTCTACCTTAGTAGCCCTTTCCAATGCTGGAAGGGTTAGCCCTGTTTGGTCTTTGATTACCTTAACCATAGCCGATTTAGTTAAATCAGTATAGTAAGTTTTCTTTTCAGTTTTCTTTTTTATCAATGGCATATTTTTTCTCCTATAAATGTTATTGATGTATCTAGTATAGCAGTTAGAGTGCAATTTACAATAGCAATTGTTAGACATTTAGAGGGCAAAATGTATGCAAAAATTATATACGATTTCTCTTGACTTTTTCGGCAATATGTGGTATCGGCGCCGCTGTATAAATATACAGTAGTTTATTTTTGAAATGGGGTTGACAAATCGTGGACATACCCTTAAACTTAACGTAAGTTAAGTTTAAGGGTAAGTCAAGAGAAACAGAAAATAAGATTTGCAATTAAATTTAATTCATGTATAATTAAATTATATTCCAAAGGAGGAAATTATGAAAAAAGGAAAATTAACAGTAAGCAGTAATGACCAACAAGGCGTTGTTGTTTTAGTCGGCGATATAGCATGGCTAGAAATGAGAGCGTTAGAGTATAGAAGTAAAGGTTATAATTGTGTTATTGAGTGGGTGCAATCATGAAGGAGTTATTGCAAATGCTAGAAAATTTAAGTAATGACATCGACAGCTTTTTCTCAAGGCTGTCGAGGAGACAAAGAACGCCACAACAAGAGCGCAACGCAAGAGCAATGCGTAGGAAGTGGAGAAAGTTTAAAAGAAGTTTTAAAAAGGAAGGCGAGTTAATGATTCCATTTATAGTGGGTATATTATTGCTCGGCTTTATAGGGTGGGTTGCAGTGACTAACGGCAATATGTAATAGTTCCTCCTAGTTCCCATGCGCTGTGGTGGCGTGTGGGGGCGACCTAAAAACGGCGCCAAGTATAGTTGGCTGGTGGTTGGCAGCGTTTAATACAGGGCGTCTCTGTGCGTCCTGGGGCATATTTATATGTTGATGTCGGTCAATGTAGAGGTGAAAATGCAAATGCGAATGATTCTCATTTACAAATGTAAATGATTCTCATTTAGGGTGGGGTTGTGCATTGTGATTTTATATGCTAAAATTTATCTTATAAATTTTTAATTAAGGAGTAATATAATGATAGAATTTGATAAAACCGACATCCAGCTTATAAATGACGTATGGGCGTTTCTAAGCACCTGTGGCGACAGCTACCTAGTTGACGATGCTTTAAGCATAGAGTCAAAAAATCAGCTTAAAGGATGGCTTCTCTATGAGTCTGAAGGGCATTCTGACAGGTATTTTCATGATTTGGATTTATTAGAACAAGCTGTGTATGTTAAAAAGGGAGTAGCGAAGTATGAATAAGAAGCAAAGAAAACAGATTGAACGCGATATAAAGGCATTTGAGAACGCTAGAAAGCGTCTCAGTTTAAAGCGTTCTAAGCGGTTATACATGACCCTTAGCAAAAGAATCCACCGCCTGAGAGCCCTCCTAGAGGGCTAGAGGGGGGTTCTGAGACCTCTGCCCTGACCTCGCTCTAGACCCATCCTCACGTACGACTTTTGGGAAATTTGAAAAAGTGTAAAAAGACGCACACTGTAGCATCGTGACGATGCATAGGAAAATAATTCTTGACAATGGATAAAATTTTTGATATAATTCACTTATGAAAAAGAATGAAATTGCAACAAAGATGAGTCCTGAGGGACTAGAAATAGCAAATGCCTACCTAGAGCTAGGTAACATTCAAGCTGTATGCATACGCCTGAACTTGGACGAGAATACTATTCAAGAGTACTTAGGCAAAAGAGAAATAAAGGCATACATAGACCAGGTGTACTTAGATACAGGTTACAGAAATAGATTTAAACTTGCAGGTACACTAGACGATATAATAGAACGAAAGTTAGACGAAGCAGAAGAATCTCAAATTTACACTAACAAAGATATAGCCGACCTACTCTCAATGGCACATAAAATGAGAATGGACGAAATTAAGGCTATGGCCGAGCTAGAAAAAGCAAAAGCCTCTAATATCAAAAATCAAACCAATGTACAGATTAACAGTGAGTTGCCCTTTGGACAGGGTAATTATGGTAAACTTATGGAAAAACTTTTGAAGGAGGATAAACAATGATACTACTTAGTACATTTTGTAACGGCAAATTAAAAGCAGAGACTTTTAAAAAAGATGGTCACTATGGAGCCATTTTCTATGATGAAAATGACGACAGGTTGGCAGAAGAACTTTATACAGGGCATAGTGAAACTTACGCAGAAAATGCGGCAGAGAATTATGTATTAGGAATTAAAACAGTTGGCGTACAGTAAAAAGGTCACAGACCGCTTTTATGAAGTACTTAATAGCCCTAAACAATTTAGCGTTGGACGTTTTGACCCTAATGACCCCGCAGTAGCTACTGGCATTACAGGCGCACCCGCTTGTGGCGATGTTATGAAGCTACAGCTTAAACTAGACAAAGATGAAAAAATCATTGATGTAAAGTTTAAAACATATGGATGTGGAAGTGCAATTGCATCTTCTACTATGTTCGTTGAGTTACTAAAAGGACGAACAATTCAAGAAGCAGAACAAATTAAAGACAAAGATATAGCGGAAGCTCTAGAACTACCGCCTATAAAATTACACTGCTCCGTACTAGCTGAGGATTCTATAAGAAAAGCAATCCAAAACTGGAAGGAGAAACATGAAAGCAATATGGAACAAAATACATAACATTATGAAATCAAACAGAATACAAAATGTTTGGAGGGATGTGTTATAGTGAAAGTTTTAGGAGACTTACTTAGTAAATTTTTAGAGTGGAGTTTTCAAAGACAAGCAAATAAGATATTTGAAAGAGATGCTAGAAATAACAAATGAAGCGTATACTAGACTTATACAGAAGGCGAGCCAACAGGAGAACTATGTTTTTAGACTTGGTCTTACTGGGGGCGGCTGCGGTGGTATGGAGTATAGTTTTGATTATTGTAGTGAAACTTTTTCAAGTGATTTGGTACTGGATTGGGGGCGCATAAAACTTAGGATAGACCCTAACAGCGCGCCCTATCTAGAAGGTATGACCCTAGACTGGCAAGTAGAAGGATTAAATGAAGGATTCAAAATTATCAACCCAAATGAAAAATATAGATGTGGATGCGGAGAAAGCATCGGCTTCTGAGGACGCAGCAACTGCAATGCAGAAAAAAGCATTACAGATTGTCAACCTAAGCCCCAACGAGTCAATAGTTGAAAAACTCACAGAAATGCATCCCATGCGTCAGATAACTTACGCAAGTATTATTCAAGTTTCAGTATTCTTCGGAATGTTAGGGGCGTTTCAAATTAACTCATGGATATTTTCGGCTTAATTACAGACGTTGGAGCACCCATTGCGGCTGCTATAGTCATGGGTGGTTTCATATTTGTAATCATGAGACAGATTTTTGAAGGTGTCGTGAACTCAATCAACACCCTAAAGATGTTCACCGAAAGTCTTATAACTCGAGTCAAGACTATAAACAATGACATGATAAAATTAGACACAAGTGTAAGCAGTGCTCTTGAACTTACACCTGATTTGGACAGAATCGCAAGAGCAGAAAATTTCGTGGAAGACGGAACAATAGATGTAAGGAGAGACTAATGGATGTAGTAAGCGTGTGGGATAACTTAAGTTATTTCGATGGAATACTATTTACACTTTGGATTGGACTTTTGTATACTTATAAAGTCTGGATAGACAATAGATGGAGATAGTTGACGCGATTCAAAAATTTGGATTTCCCATTGTAGCAATGGTCGGTCTCGGATATTTCGTATACTTTGTATGGACAACGATAACACAAGTAATCAATCCAACAGTAAAAGAAATGCATATAACTCTTATAAAACTTATTGACCAAATAAGAATGCTCGATAACGATATGATTCGTTTACAGCAAAAGGTAAACACAGTTTTACAGATGAAAGAAAATGAAAAAAAGAAATGAATTTTTAATTTTAATGGGTGGAGTTCTTGCTTTGGGAGTTCACGCAGATGAAATCAAACACAAATTTAAAAGTCCTTCATTTAGTGGAATCGGAACATCGTCTCACTACTTGACAATTGACTCACAAGAGATATCAAAGAAGGATGCAGTAAAGGCAGAAATAAAAGCCTTGGCTGACGCAGCAAAGAGAGAAGAAGAAAATACAACTCTCGCAAGATTTATAAAGAACTTTGAAAGTAGAATATATGCACAGTTATCTAGACAGCTAGTTGATAGTCTGTTTGGGGAGAACCCTGCAGAAGAAGGTTCATTTCAGTTATTTGATAATTTAATCACTTGGACAAGTGATGGAATCACAATAACAATGACCATATTTAATGAAGGTACAGGTGAGACAACTACTATTACTATCCCTATTGGCGATTTTGGTTTCTAGTTGTGCAACGCACAATGGTTACATATCCCCATGTATATTTAACCCTGAAGAAGACTATAAAAATTTACAGACTGTCGTAAGTAAAGCAAAATGTTTTTCAGGCGCTGCTGTACTCGAGAAACCTGTCACAAAAGAAATAC
>Ga0213859_10000777_pt1 | contig 14528 bp, 15 predicted proteins | sample PICome_2_FD_160133 | JGI IMG/M metagenome (GOLD analysis project Ga0213859, IMG submission 160133) | Coastal seawater microbial communities near Pivers Island, North Carolina, United States - PICO304 | ecosystem: Environmental > Aquatic > Marine > Coastal | place: USA: North Carolina... | reverse complement strand
TTCTTGACTAAGTATGTGTCATTTGCTATAATTTTACCATGGAGACGTTTACATGAGTGCTGGTACTTATAACATAACAATCGATCAGGGAACGGACTTTGTTTTAGACTTAGCAGTAAAAGAAGACAGTGCTGCTTTTGATTTAACAGGGTACTCAGCCCGTGCTCAGCTGCGCCGTACAAAGAATGATGAAACTGCTACAGCTACATTTACTTGTACTGTAGTGAGTGCTTCTGCAGGAACAATAAAAATGGAGCTTAGCAATTCAACTACTTCATCTATTTCTGAAGGCACTTATTATTACGATTTAGAAATTTATACTGCAGCAGATGCAACAGTAGAAAGAATTATTCAAGGCAGTGCCCAAGTTACACGGGAAGTAACTAGATAATGGCTTTTTCAGTGATAGTTACAGATAGAGGAAAAAGTAAAAATATAGATTTAACCTTTGCTATTCCTTCTACTTCTGACACTTCTACTTCTGCTGATATATCTATAACAGGTTCTGGAGGAGTGCCCTCTGGAACACTACAATATGTGCTACAGCATTTAGCTGATCAAGATTTTAGATCTACAGGTACTCCGACAGGCGATAATATTGCAGAAGGGGATACTTGGTATGATACGGACAACGATCAACATTATGTGTACAGAGAAACAAGTTCTGGAGTATTTCAATGGGTTCCTATAATATTAGGAGACACCGATAGCGATACTTTAGATTCAGGAACTTTTTAATGGCTATAACTTCTGTAGTAATTAGTGATCCTACTCGTTCAGTAGAAATTACTGATAGAACCAGAGATGTTACAGTTTCTACTGTAGCACTTCCTTCTACGTCTACAGTAAATGCTTCGAATATAAGCGTAACTCCGTATAATACGATTACGGCTACAGACTTAGAAGCAGCGCTGCAACAGCTAGCAGACCAAGATTTTAGAGGTACTTCGACTCCAACAGGAGACAATATACAAGAGGGAGATACTTGGTATGATACAGATGATGATCAAATGTATGTTTATCGAGAAACAAGCCCTAGCACATTTCAATGGGTTCCAATTATATTAGGAACCGCAGGTGAAGATTCCGACACATTAGATGCGGGAGCTTTTTAGGAGATACTAAATGACAGCTACTATGAAAATAAAAAGGAGTACTACTACAGCATCTCCTACTTCTCTCGCTAATGGAGAACTAGCGTATTCTGCTAATAGTAATAAACTTTTTATAGGTCGTCCAGGCGGAACCAGTGGGGATATTGATGCAGTTGGTGGTAAAGTATATGTAGATATGCTTGATCATACTGCAGGCGCTCTTACTGCTAGTAGTGCTCTTGTAGTTGATGCAAGCAGCAAGATTGATAATTTTAATGTAGATAATTTGAATTTTAATGGAAATACAATTATTTCTACAGATACGAATGGAAATATCAATATTACTCCTAATGGTACAGGGGATCTTGTACTTGATGGACAAAACTGGCCTCAAGCAGACGGGGGTGCTGATGAGTATCTAAAGACTAATGGCTCTGGTCAACTGTCGTGGGCATCAATTCCTTCTGGTAGTTTTACAATATCAGACGGATCTACTACAGATACTTTTACTACTGGACAAACTCTTACTTTTAATGGTGGTACAGACATTACCACTACTGTATCAGATAATCAAGTTTCTATTGCTTACTCTGGTAATACTCCTGCAATTTATGATAATTCAGGTACTCCTGCTCTTTATAGTGGAATTACAGCAGCAGAAGTTCGTACTCTTATAGGAGTTGATGCTTCAGGCACTGATAATTCTACAGCAGTAACACTCAACGCTTCCGTAACAGATATTCTAAGTCTTTCTACTCAAGAAATTAATGGGGTAGATGCGGGATCCGCAGATGCAGTTATTGGATGGGATGATAGTGCAGGAAAACTTACTTATTTATCCGCTGCAGATGTTCGTACAGCAATCAGTGTAGATGCTGCGGGAACAGACAATTCAACCAATGTTACTCTCGCAGGCTCTTACGATTATCTAACTCTTAGCGGTCAAGAAATTACTTTAGCACAAATTGACCTCACTACAGATGTAACTGGAGCCCTTCCAAATGCAAATCTTGCAAATAGTGCTGTAACTGTTGGATCTACCTCTATCTCTCTTGGAGCAGCTTCTACTACTCTCGCAGGACTTACTGCAGTAACTGTAGATAATGTACAAGTTGGAGTTGGAGGCACAAATGAAATTGATACTTCTAGTGGAAATCTTACTCTTGATTCTGCCGGAGGAACGGTTGAAGTAGATGACAACCTGACTGTTTCAGGCAACTTAACTGTAAATGGTACAACAACTACGGTTAACTCTACTACTGTAACTGTGGACGACCCTATCTTTACTCTTGGAGGAGACACAGCTCCAGGTTCTGATGATAATAAGGATAGAGGTATTGAATTTAGATACCATACAGGTTCAGCAGCTAAAGTAGGTTTCTTTGGTTATGATGATTCCACTGGTAAATTTACTTTTATTCCTGATGCAACAAATTCGTCTGAAGTATTTTCAGGAACAAAAGGCGATTTAGATATAAACGGACTAACTCTTGCAGGCTCAATTACTGCAATTGATGGTTCTGCACCAACTGCAGGACAGCTACTTATAGGTCACGGAACCAACGGAGATATGGCTCTTGCTACCCTAACAGCAGGTGAAGCAATGAGTATTACAAACGGCGATGGTGCGATTACTCTCGCTGTAGAAGACGCTACTTCTTCTAATAAAGGTGTTGCATCTTTTGATTCAACAGAATTTACAGTATCAAGTGGAGCAGTAAGCCTGGCTACTATAGATGGAGGCACTTACTAAGACACTTTTTTAATAACTCCTGCGTATATACGCTATTTCTAGGAGAGCCACATGGCGCAAACAGTAAAATTAAAACGCTCTGCAACTGAGGGTGCTGCCCCCTCAACGTCTGATTTGGCGTTGGGGGAAGTTGCCATCAATACCTATGATGGTAAAGTTTACATTAAGAAAAACGACGGATCTGACTCTATTGTTGAAGTAGGAGGTGCTGCTAGCGGTGCATATACTAAGTATGCTTATACTGCTACTTCTTCTCAAACTACTTTTTCTGTATCTTATGCTGTAGGCTTTGTAGATGTATGGTTAAATGGTGTAAAACTTGACACCTCTGACTTTACAGCTACAAATACTACTTCTATTGTATTAGCAAGCGCAGCAACTTCAGGAGATCTTTTTGAAGCAATTGCTTGGAATATTGCAGACATCCAACAAAATGCCTATACTAAATATTCTTATACAGCCACGTCGGGCCAGACAACTTTTACTGCTACTTACACTCAAGGGTATGTAAATGTATACCTAAATGGTATATTACTGATAGACTCTACAGAATATACTGCTACAAACGGAACTTCTATAGTGCTGGCTTCAGGAGCAACTACGGGAGATTCTGTAGTTATAGAAGCTTTTACCACTTTTTCAGCTGCCGACCCTCAACTTGTTGATATAGCAGGCTTAACTCCAAGCGATGGAGGTTTTATTGTTGGAGATGGTAGTAATTTTGTCCTTGAATCTGGCGCTACCGCGATAGCTTCGCTTGGCATAACAAGCACAGCGGCTGAATTAAATTTATTAGATGGAGTAACTGCTACTACAGCAGAAATTAATTACCTTGATGGTGTTACGTCAAATATCCAGACACAATTTGATAGTATTTCTGGAACTCCGTTAGTCCAAAGTTTTACAGCGAATGGAGCAATTGCAAGCGGTAAGCCAGTAATTTTAGAAACTGCTGGGACGGTTGCTGAAGTAGCAGAAACAGCTATCAGTCCAGATGCGCCAATAGGCTCAACAACTTTGGTTGATGGTAATAATACAGAGTACATAAATTTTGCAGCAGACCCTCATAACGAAAATAGATGGGTAGCCGTATATGCTGATGATATAGGTAACAAAGATGCCTTTATGAAGGTGTTTACTCGCTCTGGAACTACAATTACCCAATCTTCTGCCATATCTTTACTTACTGGAGGCACATCAAACAGGGAAATTAATGTTTGCTTTGATAAAGCTCAGGCAAATGTTGTTTTATTAATGTACAACAATAATAGTAACGATGGTGCTGTCCGTGTTGCAACAATATCAGGAAGTGCGGGAAGTGAAAGCGTTAGTCTTGGGTCAGAAACATCTTTTTATACATCCCAGCCTATATTCACATCTAGCGGTAGAGGGGCTATAAGTTTAATAAACCTTGATACGAGCGGAACATTTTTAGGTATGTGGACAGACGCAAACGCTGCAAATAACACGCTTAAAGGTCGCGTTTTTCAAGTAAGCGGAACATCTGTTACGGCAGGAGGCTCAACTACTAATTTAGCAACAGATTCCAGCGGATACTCTGATGACACACATGCAATAAGAGAACATTACTCAGACACCACAAAAGCATATCTTGCTTACAGAGACACAGGTGCTGCACTAGCAATGAAAGTGTTAACTGTATCAGGAACTAGCATTAGCGTTGGCACAAAGTATGGAAGCTCTACTGATGTAGCAGGAGGTGGTGTATCTATTAGCCCTATATCATCGTCAAAAATAATTGTTTCTTCTGTCAAAAACAGCGGGAATTACCCATCGTATCACGTTGTGACAGATAGCAGCGGAACATTGTCATACGGTACATATACAACTATTTCTAGCGTTAGCGCACAAACAGTTGTTGGGTTGAACAATACAAATAACAACGCGCTGGTTTTTCCAGTTTATTATGCTTACAACGGCGGTTCTGGAGTTAGACCATTTGTAAAAATACTTACGTCAAATTCAGACGGTTCTACAATATCTTTAAGCTCGGAAGACGAAATTGACACTAGTAACACTATTGCTGCGTCTTGGAGTAATGTCGCGTTACAAGAAGACGAGGCTGGTCACTATATGTGGATAGGTGAAATTAGCAGTGACCTGTACTTTATATTAGGAAAGGCTGGCGGTAGCTCTACTAATTTAACGTCTACGAACTATATAGGTGTCGCTGAGGCAGCTATATCAGATACTGCGTCAGGCAATATTATGCTGCGAGGCGGTGTATCAGAAAAGGTGTCTAGTCTTACTGCTGGCTCTACTTATTATGTTCAAACAGACGGCACGTTTGCTACATCAGCAGGTTCCCCAAGCGTAGAAGCGGGTAAAGCATTATCAGCAACCAAACTTTTACTTAAAGGCTTGTAAATGAAAACTATTATAGATAACGCAACAAATACATCACGTTACTTGTTAGCTGATGATAAACAGGTATTTTTAACACCGACAAAAATAGAAGTTGGTGACCCGCCAAATCTTGACTTTATTATTCTTGATTTGAATAGCAACAACGCTTCTGTAATAGAAAATGTTACTGAGCCTGTCGATGCTGAGGGCAACAGTCTTTGGTTTGGGTGCAAATACTTTTGTTCCGCTGACGGAACTTGGACAGAAGATACAAACTGGGTGGACCCCAGAGTGCCCGGAGAATAAGATGAGTAAAGCAAGAGATTTAGCAGATATTTTAGCTTCTGGTAGTATTTTGTCAGATGGGGTTATTTCTACAACTGAAATAGACGGCATAACTGCGACTGCCGCTGAACTCAACATCCTTGACGGTGTAACTGCAACAGCAGCGGAACTCAACATTCTTGATGGGGTGACGGCTACCGCAGCGGAGCTAAACATTCTGGATGGAGTAACGGCCACAACCGCAGAATTGAATTATACCGATGGCGTTACTTCAAACATCCAAACACAACTAGATGCCAAACAAGCTCTTGATGCCAATCTTACGAGTTTTGTAAGCGCCTTCACCCTACCAACAAGTGACGGGTCAAATGGTCAAGTATTAACCACAAACGGTAGTGGAACTCTGTCGCTGGCGGATGCGGGCGGTGGAGTGTTGGAGCTTGCTAACTCTAATAACACTATTAGGCTCACTGGAAGCTCAGTGGGCCATCAATCTATTGATCTTGCTACTAATAACTCCGCACTTGCTTCGACTAATGAAGAGGTTATTGTTTTAGGTTATGAAGCCGCAAGCGCGAGCATAGGAACCAGCTTTGACCAATCTGTGGTTATTGGAACTTTTGCGGCTAGAAATATACAGAGTAACCGTAATGTTGTTATTGGAACACACGCAGTTTCCAACAATACGATGACAGGTAGGGAAAATGTTGTAGTCGGCTATCAAGCAGGAAAATCAATAACAAGTGGCCAAAATAACGTACATATAGGCACTGAAGCTGGCAACGATGCAGGTGGAACACACGATAATTGCATTTTGATTGGAACTTTGACGGATGCGGGAGGGGATGCGAATACAGCGGTGGGACACCGATCTGGAGCGCAGTCAAGTAGTAATTATTCAGGCGAAGGCAACACCTATCTGGGTGCGTTTGCTGGTGATCAGGGCAACGATTCTGGAGACTACTGCATTGCTATCGGTTATCAAGCGCATACAAGCCAATCCGCACACACCAATAAGTATGTGATCGGGTATAACTTTTCCGGCAGAAATGAGTCTCAAACTATAAGCATTGGCAATAACAGCGCATATATTTACAACCGCTTTGCGGATAATGCTTCTTGGAGCCGTCAGTCTGACGAGAGATTGAAGAAAGACTTTAATGTCTGTGATTTGGGCTTAGATTTTATCAATGATTTAGAGCCTGTTACTTACCGATGGAAGCCTGTCTCAGAAGTTGATCCAAGTCTTTTGCAGGAAGATGCAAAGGATCGCCCAAGGTTAGAAAATTATTATGTTGGCTTGAAAGCGCAAAATGTCAAAGCGGCCCTAGACAAACACGCAGCGCATGATTACGGCATTGTAGATGTAATGGATGATACAAGCCGTATGGGGCTGGCTTATGAAGAGCTTATCACCCCACTTATTCAGGCGATAAAAGAGCTTTCAGCTAAGGTAGAAAATTTAGAAACACAAATTGAATACATGAGATCACAATAATGACCGATTACACAAGAGAGCAAATAGAATCGCAAGTAGCAGATGTTGTAGCAAAAATAACTAAAGCACTAGATACTAATTATTACGATACGATACCAGATGGAGCATCGAGCAAGATTAGTGTTTTGCAAAACAACATCGCGTTCATTGACGCAGCAAAACAAATTTACGCAGATTTAGGCGTTGATTGGACTGCGGCTGATGCTGCTAGGCAACGCGCTAGTGACGCTTTAGCGTAAGGAAATTCCACTTGAGAAATACCTGAAAATTAACAACTATAAAGGATTAATACTGTGACTAATGTTGCGGAGCAATTTGAAAAAAATAAATATGTATATATATCAGACGTTTTAAGTAAAGAAGAGTGTAGCAAATTAACAGAGTATATGTTTACCTTATCAAAAGAAGGTAAGCTAGAAAAAGATCCTCAATGTCCCTTGTCTGGTGCAATATATGGGGATCAAGTATTTGATTCAATCTTAGAAAGACTAAAAAAGCCTTTATCAGATCAACTCGGAATAGACCTTTTACCTACATACACCTATGCTAGGCTGTACGAGCGTGGAGAAGTTTTAAAAAGACACTCTGATCGTCCTTCTTGTGAAATTTCAGCAACTATGACGCTTGGCTTTGACCCCGATGAGACTGTATGGCCTATCTTTTTTGCAAAAAATAAAAGTGACTCAGTAGGTACTCCTCTTAATATAGATGTCGGAGACCTAGTAATGTATAAAGGTGAGGAGCTTCCTCACTGGAGACCTAAATTTGAAGGAAAATGGCAGGTTCAAGTATTTTTTCACTATGTAGATGCTAATGGTCCTCACAAGGATTATAAATATGATGGAAGAAAAGCTCTAGGCATATCAAAAGAAATAGATAAAATAGAGAGCCCTGATAAAAAAGTTATAAAGTTTAATTATTTTGGGCACGGAAGACTTATAGGTTTAATAGATGGAATGTCTCCAGGGCCTATAACTTATTCGAGTTCTTTTCATCCCGATCTTCCTTTTACTTTAGAAGAGTGTGAAAAAATAAAGGATATTGGTAGAAAAGGTCATGCTAGAAAAGCTAGTATAGGTGATGAGTCAAATAGCCGTGTAGATACAGAAGTAAGGTCTGTGGATGAATATGAAATATCTATATTTGATCCAGAAAATGCTTGGATATTTGATAAACTAGGTTATGCAATAGCTATAGCCAACACTGAATACTTTAAATTTAACTTATTAGGCATTATACACGGTATACAACTTTTACATTACAAAGGTGAAGATAAAGGACACTATCACTGGCATGTAGATATTGGAAATGAGACTGCTGCTACTAGAAAAATATCTGTCTCTGTGCCTTTAAGCGATCCTTCTGAATATGAGGGCGGTAGCTTAGAATTTAATAATGGAGGAATTTTAGTAGGTGCAAACGAAAAAGGGTCTATAACAATGTTCCCTAGCTATATGCTTCATCGAGTAACTCCACTTACTTCAGGAGAACGATGGGTTATGGTAATTTGGATACATGGGTCAGATCGATTTAAATAAAAAAGGGGCTAACGCCCCTTTTCATTATTTGAATATATCTTGCCAGTTTCCTGTCGTACTCGCACGAGAATATTCTGTAGCTCGATTCTCAAAGAAGTTTGTGTGCTCGACTCCGTTGAGCATATAGTCTAGCCATCCAAGTGGATTCTTCTCACTATTGAAAATCTTTTTCATTCCAAGACCTAAAAGTCTACGATCTGCAATGTATCGAATATATTCTTTTACTTCTTCCGCTGTAAGATCTGGTACATCAGCACCGTCAAAACAAAGATCAATAAAAGCATCTTCTAAGTCCACAGTCCTTTCTGCAGCACAGTAGATTTGGTATTTGAGATCATCATTCCATACGTCTGGATTTTCTTTTACAAAAGTACGAAACAGTTGACTCATTCCTTCAACGTGTAGACTTTCATCTCGTACAGACCAGGTTACAATCTGTCCCATACCTTTCATAAGATTGTGACGAGGAAAATTCAGTAGAATCGCAAAACTACTAAAGAGTTGCACTCCTTCTGTAAATCCACTGTATATTGCCATTGTTTTTGCAATATTCATAGGATTATCCATTCCAAAGTCGCTTAGATACTCATGCTTGTCCATCATTGCTTTATGTTCTGTGAATTTTTGATACTCATCATCGTCAAATCCAAGAGTTTCTAGCAACAAAGAGTAGGCTTCTTGATGTACCGCTTCCATACTTGCAAAAGCAGAAAGCATCATTCGTACTTCTGGCTGCTTAAAAGTAGGCAAATAGTGCTTTGCATACCCACAGCACACATCTACGTCTGCCTGTGTGAAAAATCGAAAAATAGAATTGATAAGATTTCTATTTTCTGGAGTCAGTTTTTCACGATAGTCTCTCAAGTCATCCGCAAGATTTACTTCACTCGGCAGCCAATGCATATGCTGTTGAGTCTTGTAATGCTCAAACGCCCACGGATAATTAAAAGGTTTGTAATATTGTCTTTCTTCAAGTAGATTCACGATAACACTCCAAAATCTGGTTTCCTAAGTCTGGATGAACACAGTTTCTTAAGACTTGGCAAGGGTCATGATTTCCATTATAATACAACTTCTCTTCAAAGTGTATTCCTAGCCAGTCTTGTAATTGTCTTTTTCCTTCTAAATTAGTTTTATTTATAAAGCCTTTCGGTCTTGCAACATCTTCCGCATTTATAGGAAAGTTACTCCAAAAATAATGTCTTCCAATCACTGCTGTGGGAGGAATCAAAGGCTCATAGTAAGGTTTTACATTTTCTACTACCCATCCGCCCTTAAAGTTATGCTTTAGAAAAAGTATTTCTGCATATAACTGCATTTCTGGAAACTTTTTTACTTTCTGTATTCGGGACATTTTAGAATGTGACTGGCAAGGCGGGCTTGACCAGATAAAATCTACTATGTCATAAGTATCAAGTAAAAACTGTGGAGCATCCTCTACAAAAGTTATATCGTCTGGATAAAGTTTTTCATATACTGCCGCAATCTTTGGGTCACTCTCTACAGCGGTTACTTCTACATCTTTCCAGTTTTTTCTATTGCCGCCTAAACCTGCGTATAAATTTAGTACATTTAACACTCTTTACCCCACTGCTCTGCCATTGCAGCCGCTATACCAAAATAAGTAATACTTCTTTCATGTCCACTACCACCACCAAGTTTTGACTGTCCATTGTCAGACTGATTGTCCCAGCGCATTTTTCCATTTACTTCTCGACCTGGAATGTACTCAGTTTTAGTAAGTGGAGAGAGTCCTCGAAGCCAGAGTCCTGTTTTTTTACTTGCATTTTCGCCAAAGTCATACGGTTGCACATACTGAGGTTTTGGCATAAAGTCAAGTCGAGTATTTATACACCCAACTGGATTTTCTATGCACATTCTCTCTACAGGAGCGTACCATAGGTCGGTTATGAACTGTAGTGCATCTTCTGTTTTCTTCTCTCTTTCTGGTTGTTTTTTGTTCCAATGCAATCCGCTTGCAGCTATGTAAGTACAAGGAGGATGTGCAATAACTAAGTCCCAGTTTTCACTATAAAGAGGCTCTAAACAGTCTCCTTCTATGTGAGGCCCGGGTGCCTCCGTAGGAAGTAGGTCGCAAGAGATTGCATCATGCCCAAGAGCAATAAAACAATCTCTTACTGTTCCACTAAATTCACAAGCTACGAGTACTCTCATCCTTCACACGCCAGACAAGCATTGTCATCTATAGAGTCAAAAATCATCTGCCGAAGAGCTTCATCTGATACTTTATCTGCTCTCTTGATAGCTTCACTTCGTAGATAGTATAAAGTTTTTACTTTTCGTTTCCAGGCCATCATATGAAGAGCGTGAAGCTCTTGCTTTGATACATCAGCAGGAAAGAATAGATTGAGAGACTGGCTCTGACAGATAAACTCTTGTCGATCTGCTGCAAACTCCACTACCCATCGTTGGTCTATCTCTACAGCGGTCTTGAAAACGTCTTTTGTATAATCATCGAGGAATTCAAGATGCTGCACAGACCCATTATTTGTAATAATACTTTTCCATACCTCATCTGTATTCATTCCAATGTCATCAAGAGTATTTTCTAGGTATTCGTTTTTGAGAAGCGAGCTGCCTGTCTTAGTTTTTTGTACAAATGCATTAGCGCGGTAAGGTTCAATGCTTGGGCTAGTGTTGCCACAAATAATACTGCTGCTAGCATTAGGAGCAATAGCCAGTAAATGGCTGTTGCGCACACCATTGCCAGAACTGTCAGGACATTCTCCACGACTAATAGCAAGATCTTTTGTAGCCCTAACTGCTTCATCTTTTATTCTCCGAAACATTTGCATATTTCTGCTCTTTGCAATGGCACTCTCAAAAGGAATGTTGTGTCGCTGCAAATAAGCATGAAATCCCATAGCTCCAAGACCAATACTTCGCTCTCTCCAAGCACTGAATCGAGCGCGGTGAAGGCTGTCAGGAGCATTTTCTATAAAATAATTTAATACGTTATCAAGCATACGAACAAGATCAGGAATAAACATTTCATTGTCTTTCCACTGATCGTATTCTTCAAGATTTACGCTTGATAAACAACATACTGCTGTTCTATCTTTGTCTGTAGGTAAGGTTATTTCCGAACATAAGTTTGAGTGATGTACTTTTAGCCCTAGCTCTTTCTGAAAAGACGGAAGTGCATTTTGTACAGTGTCTTCAAACATAATGTATGGCTCGCCTGTCTCCACACGATTTTGAATCAATTTTACCCACAATGTTTTTGCAGATACGGTTTTTACAACCTGGTTTGTATGAGGATCAATTAAGTCCCAACTGTCATCAAATCCTTCTTGCTTTGTAGCACCTTCAATCAATTGCATAAATCTATCAGGAACTACAACCGCATGATGCAGGTTGATAGACTTACGATTAATATCTCCACCTGTTGGTTTGCGAACATCGAGAAATTCTTCTATTTCTGGATGAGACATATCTAGGTATGCAGCATAGCTTCCTCGACGTGTTACGCCTTGAGAGAAAGCGAGCATTTCTGCATCCACAACTTTTAGAAACGGAATCACTCCCGTACTTTCGGAGCCGTTGCTCGTTTTCGAGCCTACGCTCCTGACCCCGTTCCAGCACCCGCCGATGCCTCCACCAACAGAGGAGAGAAAAGCATTTTCTGTGTAGTGTCCAGTAATTCCTTCTCGACTATCATCTACATAGTTTAGAAAGCAACTAATTGGAAGTCCTCGAGTGGTTCCTCCATTGCTGAGAACTGGAGTAGAGAACATAAACCACAACTTACTGGCATAGTCATACAAACGCTGTGCGTGTTCTTCATCGTCTGCAAATGCAGTAGCTGCCCGTGCAAATGCATCTTGAGGAGAGTTTTCTGCTTCTACCATATATCTGTCATTTAGAGTTTTTATACTAAACTCTGACAAATAACTATCTCTGTTATAATCTAACTCAAGCACTTAACATTCTCCCTTCTATTTCTGATATATTATCAGCTCCTATAGCATTATCACAAAAAGCTATTAAATCCATTAACTGATAGTTTATCAGTATTTGATCTCCACTATTATTTAGATTTTGTATAAATTTATACTTACTGTTGATAGGCAGAGCGTCATAAATATCCATAGCACTACCATAGTCTTTGATAAGACTACTTGCTCTCGCAGGGCCAATGCCAGGAATACCTGCAACATTGTCGCCTTTATCTCCAGTAAGACACTTGAGTGAGATATAATCTTCTGGTTCCACATCGTAGTGTTCATTCCAATTATCTGCTCTAACTTCTTTACGAGTGACATAAGAAAATCTACTTACATCATCTTGAATTAGCAGATCCCAGTCTCTGTCGCTAGAGATCAACCAGATTTTCTCTAATCCATACCTTGATTTATTCTTTACTAGATGTGCAGCAATGTCGTCCGCCTCTACACCTTTGAAGCGAAGAACTGTGTAACTTTCTGCAAGCTCATCAAGAGTTCTTTCAAACTCAAGAAAAAACTGCTCAAAAGCTTCTTTTTCTTCTTCTGTTTGATCTGCAAACTTATCTTTACGATTCTGTTTGTAGTCCTCACAGATTTCTTTTCTATAAGTAGAATTGCCCCAGTCTGCAGCAATGATTACATTACCACAGTCATAAGACCTGGCAAGAGACTGCACTGTTCTAATATAATCTGAACAAAAGTCTGTTCGTCCTTGATGCTTCCATCTGAACGCTAAGTTAAGTGCATCTACGATAAGAGTTGCACTTTGATCACTATCAATAAGTTTTTCTGAAAAGTCAAATGCCATAATTTATAAACTCAATTTCTTCTTTTTCTAGCCATTCATCAGCTAATATTATATAACATTTTAGCCAAGAAATAAAGAAATATTTGGAGCAATGCTTGGGTTTAAGTTCAGTTACAACAAACACCCTAGATCTATTATACTTAAAGAACAGTAAAGGTTCTTGGTTACCATTCTTCGCCTGTAATACTACTTTATTCCACCATCTAATTAAATTATTAGTTTTTTCTTGCGTAAACATCTTATCAGAGAGAGGAGAATCTGCATAGTTTTTTACTTCTATGCAGAATCTATTTCTTTCATTCGGAACATACAAGTCTCCTTTCAAATACTCTAAAGCACCTGAAGCAGGAACTCTTTCAAACTTTAGTTCTGTCTGTTCTCGAAGTAGGTCTCTGACTAAATACTCTCCTCTAGCTCCTTTAGCTCGTGAGTCAACCATTAAACTACCTTTCTAATTCACTAATGTTTCCATTCTTTACTATTTCTATCTTTTCCAATAAAGGATGTGTCCATCCGTGGCTTACAATGTAGGTATTTAACTCTTCTTCTTGTAAAAGAACTTCAACTAGCTTTTCTCTGCCAGCTTCATCTAATACATTTATTACCTCATCTAAAAATAGTATGTTTAACCGAGACTTAGAGATACTGCTCATGAGCTTGCGAATTGCTATAAGAGTAGCAGTATTTACTCTTGCAAGCTCTCCTGAGCTAAGAGCAAGAATATCTACTGTATGTCCTCCATCTGTGATGACAACATTTAGTTTATCATTTGATACTACAAATTCTAAAGTAAACCTGCCGTCAGAAAGCTCTGCCAAATAAGTATTTACTAGCTCTTCTAACTCTTTTACAAGATTCTCAATCTTGTAAGCTAAAAGACCGTTTGTACTAAAGGCTTTTTTCAGTATTTCTAAGTGTGTATTGATCTCTTTTACTTCATCTAAAGTCTCTTTACATTCGTTTAGCTCTGAAGTAAAATTATCAGTTTGTTCAAGAATTACTTGGATTCTTGTGTTTCGTCTTGTTCTGCTTTCATTTTCTGAAGAGATCTTTGATATTCGCTCTTTTGCGTCTTGTATTCGTACACGAACTCCCAATATGCGGCTACTAAGCTCTTCATGATCCAAAGGACTGTCAGGTAAATCCTTTTGAATACTCTTATACAGATTTGCCCACTCTTCTTCAATACGGACTTTGTTTTGGAAATCCAGGTTATT
>Ga0213859_10000776_pt1 | contig 14533 bp, 20 predicted proteins | sample PICome_2_FD_160133 | JGI IMG/M metagenome (GOLD analysis project Ga0213859, IMG submission 160133) | Coastal seawater microbial communities near Pivers Island, North Carolina, United States - PICO304 | ecosystem: Environmental > Aquatic > Marine > Coastal | place: USA: North Carolina... | reverse complement strand
TCGAAGACATCTTTGCGACAAACACGATATTAATATTAAGTCAGGAATGCAGAAGATGGGAGCAGCAGATATGTACCATTTTAAAGGTGCTGCATGGAGAGGAGAGATTACAGGAATTCTATCACATACAAATGTTAGAAAGGACAAGAGCGATGTGTTTCCACAGCCAGAGCTTACTAAGCTGATTATGTCATTGTAAACTTTTACTAAATTTGTTATATAATTTCTAAAGGATAATTATATGCAAATGACAGAACAAGGAGTTACTGAATCTCCTAAAAACCAAGAAGATAAGATTGTTTCGCCATTTGAGGAAATCAAAGGCATGAATCTTGTTAAAGCAACAAATATTTTACTATCAGCGGCAAATGCTGCCCAAAGATCTGGAGCACTTAGTGTTAGGGATGCCGTATTGTTGGCATCTGCCGGTGAATTTATAACAGAGTATGTTAATACTAAAACTGAAGAATAATGCACATAGAAGTATCTAACGGAGAAGCTATCGACAAATATACAATTCTCCAAATTAAAGCAAAGCATATCTCAGATGCTGAAAAGTTAAAAAATGTAATGGCAGAAAAAGATGCGCTTGTCATAGATATTGCGGAAATCTACAATGTTGGGACTTACCAACTAGAACTTGAAAGATTACAACAAGATCTTTACAATATCAATCTAACCTTATGGAATATTGAGGATCAAATTCGTGAACATGAGAGAATAGAATTATTCAATGATGATTTTATTGAACTAGCAAGATCTGCATATTATATAAACAACGAAAGATCAGATGTTAAAAAGAATATTGATATATTGACCGGTTCTAATAGTCACAGTATTTAGACATGTTTACCTCCTACATTATTTCATTTTCAGACAATTTAGAGGAAACCGCCGATATATTACTCAGAGAACTCATAGAGTCAGGAAAAAACTTTGGAGATTTTATTCCTAAGGCTTTCTTACTGGCCCCTACTGGCCAAACTAGTAACACAGATACTCATAGTAACCGGAGGGTACCAATTGAACAGGTTAGTATACTGATTCCACGCCAAGGGCGAATCTCAGAATGCAAACAGGACCCTGCCCCCTCCAAAAATTCGTTGACTCGAGATTTCAGATTGATTCCACCAGCAATCTATCAGAAGACTCAAAGGGGCCCTGTTTCTAAAAAGCTCCTGCAGGACCTGGTTTAGCGCCCAATCCGGATAGAAAATAGATAAAAAGATGAAAGATTATATTAAATGAAAAAAATAATTGTTACAGGTGGAGCAGGTTTTATTGGCAGTCATCTTGTGGAGAGACTAGTAGAAGAGGGGAATGATGTGACAGTAATTGATAATTTTTCTACCGGAAGTTTAGAAAACCTGAAGGGTATTAATTGTAAAATAATAAAGGCAAATATAATTGACCCTTTACCAGAAATAGAACACGATGTCCTGTTTCACCTTGCAGCTCCAGTATCGGTTGCTGAAAGCCTACAGGATCCAGACAAGTATCATAATGAAATTGGAGACGGCACGGCAAATGTTGTCTATTGGTCAATTGCACATGGTGCAACATCAATCGTGATTGCATCTACTGCGGCAGTTTATGGAGAAACACAAGATCTTCCTCTTGGTGAAGAGAGAAGTCTTGCCCCAATGAGTCCATATGCTGAGGCGAAATTAATGAGTGAGAATATTCTTGAAGACCTAGTTGGTGATTTCAGTGTAGATGGAGCAGCTCTTAGATTCTTTAATGTCTTTGGAGAGGGGCAGCGGGATGAAGGAGGCTATCTAAGCGTAATACCAATTTTTAGAAAGTTATGGGAGCAGAATAGACCACTAACAATTAGAGGAGATGGAAACCAAACTCGAGATTTTATTTGGGTAGGAGATGTAGTTGATGCTATTATTAAGGCTCATCTTTTTAATAGGGGCTTTAATATCTATAATGTTGGTAGTGGAGAAGAAACTACCGTTAACCAGATTGCAGAATCATTTGGAGGAGAGGTGCACTATATACCATCAATACCAGAACCTCGTAGAAGCAGGTCATGTATTAATAAAATAAAGAAGGATCTTGATTGGTACCCATCGACAAGTGTTGAAAATTGGATTGAAACTATTCGATAAAAATGTTATATAATTTAGCGTGGAAGAAAAAGAATACTTATTGATTATAACATTTGAAGATTATACCATGTCAGTCAAAACAAAAGATCCACAAGCTGAATGTAATAAGGCATTTCAAAGAGGAGGGGTTATGTCAATAATACAGGACAGCAAATTAATTTATACACATTCAGGAATATTATGAAAAAGTTTTTAATTTTTCTATTTACTATACTATGCTTAAACACATATGCACAGAGCGATTCTGTATATGTTGTAGAGACGCCAATCTATTTAGTACATTATTCATATACTAAACAACAGCCATTAAGATTAGAATATAAAATTGATTGTCCAAACGGAGAAGTAGAAAGAAGTGGTGATTTTTGGACCGATGATAGATTCGCAACAAGCGATGGTTATGATTATCGAGATAATATTTGGGATAAAGGCCACCTTGCACCAGCCGCAACGTTTAGCTGTACTCCTGAAATGTTAAGAATGACTTTCTCATATTTGAATTGTGTACTCCAGCATGAAAGTCTAAATCGTGGAGTTTGGGCTCGTCTTGAAAGGTTTGAACGTAGTTTAGCATATTTTTATCAAGTCCAAGTAGTCGTTGATGTTGATTTTGATGAGAATTGTGAAGTTCTTGAGACTGGCGCAACTGTTCCAAAAGGGTTCTTTAAAACAATTTATTGGTCTGACAAAGAGGCCCACTTCTATTTTCCAAACGAGAGAACAACTGGAGAGGGATGGCAAGACTTCTTATTAACTCAGATTGAAGATTAAATGACATTATTAAATACACATCCAATTAAAAAGAGTGACTTAGGATTTCACGGTAATCTTTTCGGAGGTAAACTAATGGCATGGATCGATGCTGCAGGTGCCCACTATTCAATGGAACTATGCGATACTCCAAGAATGGTAACAGTTCTAATTGATAAATGTGCATTTGAAAGGCCTGCGAAGGAGGGTCAAATGCTAAAAATCTATGGCACTCCAAGCGAGGTCGGTAATAAATCAGTTACACTATACCTAGAAGCAAGAAGCCATAGTGTTTATTCAGGAGAACAAAGTGTAATTTTAAAAACATATATTAAATTTGTTAGGATTGATGAGGTTGGCGATGCCATTCCAATTAGTGATCGAGCAAAAGAAAAGATTAGAAAATTATGTGCGGAATTGTAGGATATATTGGACATCAAGAGCCAAGTAAAATAGTTATCGACGGTCTAAGAAGACTAGAGTATCGTGGATATGATAGTGCAGGTATTGCAGTTCACCATGGTGAGAATGGAATCGATGTTACCAGATCCGTCGGTGCAGTAGAGAAACTAGATCTTTTATTTAGTCAAAAGGTAACTGATACCGAGGCTAAAATTGCAATCGGACATACTCGCTGGGCAACACACGGAGTACCAACAGAACACAATGCCCATCCACACATGTCAATGTATGGAACTATTTCTATAGTCCATAATGGAATTATTGAGAATTATGAAACTCTCAAAAAGAAATTGGTTTCAGAAGGTTATGAATTTAAGTCAGAAACAGACACTGAAGTTCTAGCTAATTGGATTGAGTATAAATACCGAGAAATCTATTCTGAAACTGATGGTGATTTACAGGATGCAGTTCGTTTAGCTCTTGAAGATGTTGTTGGAGCATATGCAATTCTTGTTCTTGACTCTCATTCTGAACAAATTGTTGCCGCTAGAAAAAGTAGCCCTCTTGCTATTGGAATTGGAGATGATGAATATGTAATTGCAAGCGACGCGACTCCAATCGTTCAATATACAAGAGATATTGTTTATCTTGAAGACGATCAAATTGCAACTATTAACAGGAGCGGAGAACTCTCAATTATCGATATGGATCAACATGTGGTTGAAGCTGCTCCTGAAAAGGTAACGATGGAACTTGAGTCGATTGAGAAGGGAGGATACGATACCTTTATGTTAAAGGAAATCAATGAGCAGCCAGAAACTGTACAGAATTGTCTTCGTGGTAGATTAACTGAAGGTGAATTACCTCTAATGATGGGCGGTGTTGAGAATGTGCTTCCACAATTACTTAGAGCAAATAAGATTTATATTATTGCATGTGGAACAAGTTGGCACGCTGGATTAATTGGTAAGACGATGATTGAGACTCTAACAAGAGTTCCAGTTGAAGTTGACTATGCTAGTGAATTCCGCTACCGTAACCCAATCATTAAACCGGGTGATGTTGTAATCTCAATTAGCCAGAGCGGTGAAACCGCAGATACAAAAGCAGCAATGGAAATGGCTCAAGAAAGAGGTGCAACCCTATTTGGCGTAGTAAATGTTGTTGGTAGTTCTATTGCAAGAATGTCTGACTCAGGAATCTATACACACTCTGGTGTAGAGATTGGTGTTGCAAGCACAAAGGCATTTACGGGTCAAGTTGCTGCCCTTGCACTTATTGCGATTAAAATGGCAAAACAACTTGGATCTATATCAGATGAGAATCACTATCAACTTAAGAGAGCACTTGGACTAATTCCTGGAAAGATTAAGTCTATATTGGAAAAGACAGATCAAATCTTTGAGATTGCTGACTATTATGCACGTGATGATTTTAGAGACTTTTTATATCTTGGAAGAGGAATTAACTTTCCAATCGCACTTGAAGGTGCACTTAAATTAAAAGAGGTTAGCTACACACATGCTGAAGGTTATCCAGCCGGAGAGATGAAACATGGACCGATTGCGTTAGTCGATGAACAGTGTCCTTCAATTTTTATAGCACCTACTGACAAGTCGTATGATAAGGTCCTAAGTAATATGCAAGAAATTAAGGCTCGTGGTGGAAAGGTAGTTGCTATCGTAACTGAAGGAGATATGGCAATGAGTAAAGTAGCCGATCATGTTATAGAGGTACCATCCACAGATCCTCTGCTTACACCTCTGTTAACTGTTATTCCATTGCAGTTATTATCATATCGAATAGCATCTCAACGTGGTAAAGATGTGGATAAGCCTAGGAATCTAGCGAAGAGTGTTACTGTGGAATAAACATAGTATCCCTTGAATATATAAACTAACCAAATGGCATAAAAACAAACCAAAGGCCATGGACAACATAGATAAATTTTTAGATCTTTTTGCGGATTTCGAGATGGTAGTAGTACCAAAAGCTGACCGCAGAAAAAAATTACAAGAAGTCGAACAATCACACCAGTCTAAAAGCAAGGCTGGTCTACAGAAGGCTCTAAAAAGACTTGAAAGAGAGTACAAACAGGCTCTCAAATCTTACAAAGTAAACAAAATCTCTAAAAACGAACTATATGAGTTTGAGTGGAGAATCTTTGAACTTCAGGAGGAGATCAAGAGAATGGAACAAAAAGGAGAATAGTGAAAGCAAAGAAATACGATCAATTTATTAATGAGGCTAAGGGTGAAGTCAAGACTTCAGCTGGACTTGCAATTATTTGGGAGAACAAGGTCTTATTGGCACACACAACCGGTCGCAATTTCAAGTCTGGATATGGTATTCCAAAGGGTGGAATTGAGAAGGGTGAGACTCCAATCGATGCTGCCGTTAGAGAGGTTTACGAAGAGGTAGGAATTAAGGTATCAAAGAACATGATTGAAGGTAATTCATATCAGTTTGGTGTAGATGCTAGAAAGTGGGGTTATAAAAAGATTGTTCATTATTACATTGTTAAGCTTGAATCATTACAACAGATTGGCCTAAATGAACCAACCGTTCCAAAAGAATGGTTACAATTAGAAGAGGTTAATGATGCTCGTTTTATGGACTTAAAAGAGGCAAGAAAGGTAACGATGAAGAGTCAGCAGCCAGTGATTGATAATCTTAAAAAGCTTAAATTGTTATCAGATACTTTTTTATAAAGGATGAAAGAACTATTAAGTCAATATATTGGTGAATGGGGATGGCTAACTGTGTTGGCCATCATTACTTTTGCATTCAAGGATACGGTCACAAACTTTTTTATTGGCATTCAATTTCTTTGGGGAAATGACTTTAACAAGGACGATATTGTCTATATCAATGGAAACAAGAAGGCAAGAATAGTTCGCCAAAATGTATGGAAGACAACATTTTATGTGTATGGTCACCATCGTAAGTTTGTAGTTCCAAATAATATGGTGTGGAGATTGAACTTAGAAAAGGATCTACCAACATCTGACCTTGAAAAAGATTAATATATAGGATATGAAGCATGTAAAAGAATACATACAATATTTAACTGAAAAGTTCAGATATGTTCCTCAATATGACAATAAAGGTTACCAGGCAGCTGAAAAACTAATCAAGGATCTAAGGGCAAAAACATATAGAAGCCTAAACGATGAAGAGCTAGAAGAGTTTAAAAGAGCAATGCTTGACCACATGGATGTTGAGATACCTGATTATTTAAAAGAGTCAAGTGATGGTCTTCTTAGTGACGTTGAAGACGAAGAAGTAGTTCTTGATATTGACTTTGAAGTAGAGGACGAAGAAGGAATGACTCTTGGAGATGACCCTGAAGAGACTGGAGATTTTCCAGGAGATGAGAGAGCCCGACCTCCAAAGATTCGTAAGAAACAAAGAGAGGCAAATGCCGTAAAAGCAAAAGTAGCTAGACAACTACTAGGACCTGATTCTGAACTTCGTCCAATAATTAATAAGATCTTCTTAAAGGTACAAAAAGAGGTTAAAAAAGAAGCCGTAAAACAGGGCGTTCCAATTGGAAAAATTAACCTTGATAAACTAAGCATAAAGAGATAATGAAACTTCTATCATATACTGAATTCTTGAATGAGAGATTTATCGATCATGAAGTACCACAATTACAAATTATAATGCGTGGTAATATTGGATTGACATCGAAGGAAGAAGAATTCACAAAGGAGTTGATGAGTAAGATCTATGACAAATATGTACATCTTGTCCTGGTTAAGAAAGAGGATCAATACAACGAGGAGCCAAGAATACCTAGAAATAGAAGATACAACAAGGTAAGACATGACATCCCAATGTTAAACTTTACCTCAAATCCACATACGGAACTTGATAAGATGGAAGCCCCAATCTACAACAAGATGGAGGATATTCAAATTAGTGCCGATAAGGTTAAGTTTTATCAAAAGTTTGACCAGTGTGATTTTGTTCCGAATTGTGTATATAAGCTTAATAAACTTGAGGATTTAAGCCTTCCAATTATTGCAAAACCTGCAGAGGGCTATAGTGCACAGGGAATTGAGAAGTTTGACAGTTATGAAGATGCTAGAGGTTCTAAAATGGAATTCGATGTTTGGCAAGAGGCTAAAAAAATCGACAGAGAGTTTAGAGCATTTATTATGAATGATAAGATTATTCATATTGCTGAGAGAATTACCAATACCGAAAACGATAAGTCAGTTGGTAAGAAGGATGCAGACGAAAAGATTGACTTGGTCTACATTGATCAGGACATGGAGAAGTTTCCACACCTAAAAGAGGTTGAAAGAATCAAGAAAGAACTTGGCAAGGAGGTTAAATTAGAGTTCTATAATATTGACCTAATGTTAGACGAAGAGGGTAAGATGTGGGTTCCTGAGATTAATGGAGCTCCTGGAATAGGACCATCAATGTTCCCGGTTATCTATGAAGAATGGGTTAAGATGGCATACGACCAAGACCTTTCAAAAGAGACTAGAGAAGAACTTCAAGAAATTGCAACACTCCACAGGGATCAAATGAAACAAAACTATCCTAAAGAATATAAAAGTAGTTTGATGCCTTTATGAAGTATTTAAGAACATATAGTGATTTCGTAAATGAAGCAATGAGACCGGGTAAACCTTACCATGGTTCAAAGATTATTGTTTTTGATCTTGACGATACACTTGTCATCACAGACGCTAAGATTAAGGTTTGTGATAAGAAGACTGGAGAGTGCTATGTGCTAACACCTGAAGAATTCAATGAATACGAAAAGCAACCACACCATGAGTTAGACTTTGATGATTTCAAGAGCTTAGAAATCATGAAGGCTGGTAAATTGATTGAATACTACCTTAAGATCTTTAAAGAGGCATACAAGATGAAGATCGCAGTCGGAATTGTTACGGCAAGAGATGATCGCGAAATGATTTATAGATGGTTAAGAGAGCATGTTGGTTTTAGAATAGATAAAGACCTGATCTATGCGGTAAACGATCCAGTACACGGGTTTAGAGGACCAATTAGTGATAGAAAGAAGGCAGCATTTAATGAATTGATCGATATGGGATATAGTGACTTTCAATTCTTTGATGACGACGATGCTAACCTAAAACTGGTCAAGTCTCTTGAGAAAGAACACGATGACATTAAAATACTTACACATAAAGCAAATAAAAAGTTTTCAATACGATGAGTACACATAAAGATATAAGAACCCGTTTTCAGATAGGTATGGATAACGTTACTGAAAAGAATGTTCCAGTAGAAATTGATGACAATGTAGTAGGAACTGTAGATGATTCTGACACTGATGTCATTAATACAATTAAGGCAACTGTTTCGTCTGCTGGATCTAAAGATGCTATCATATCATTTTTAACAGGCATTAACTTTCCAGAAAATGAAGCAAATAATCTATTTAATATTCTATCAAAATCAGAGAATATTGAAACAACTGCAGAATATCTGCTATCTAGAGATATTACACTAGCATCAATCCTAGGTAAACCAATGACTGCCAAAGATATTAACAGTAGAATAGGACTTACTGGTAAAACTTCTCAACCTTTCTATAACTTTTCATGGAGAACTAGCCCACCAATGGGCCCTGGAGAACCATGGTTAAGTACTATATTAAAAGATGGAAGAAGACCGTCTGGTTCAGAAAAGGGTGATGTTGTAGTTGACAAATTTGAACTTGAAGTAAAAGGAGCTAACGGTAGATTAATAGGACAGTCTGGATATGGTGATGCTAAAACCGTGAGAACTTCACTCAGTACTGCCGTTAAGAACATTGCTAGTTCTTTAAATATAAGTGATTATGAAGTTATCGATGATGGTAGCGACGCATTCTGGAATATTACTAAAAGAGAGGGTAGAGGTCTTGAAATGAACCTAAAGGCAATTGCTTCTAGATTAGGGTCGCCTTTCTCAAAAAAGGACTTAACATTAATATCAAATGAGATAATTACAGCACTAAAATCGTATTTATTGAATTTAGATGTTAAAACATATGGATCAATCTTAATTGACGTTATCGGTAAGGATGGTTCCATTAATCTTAATAAATGGCACTCTGCTATAATTACAATGTACTTTGAATATTACTATGGAATAGAAGAATTTCATTATATAGCATTTACAACAAACGAAGGTAAATTCTTAATTAGTGAACCTGGAAAATTCAAAGAATTATATGATAAAGGAATCATTGTTGCAAGTTCTATTCCTTCATTCACAAATAGTGCAGGGTCACAAGGTGGAACTTATGGTATTAAGTTGAAATAATTTAAACTTTTTTAAAAATAATCAAGCCGGCATTTTTTTATGTCGGCTTTTTTGTTTATATTTGTATAGTAATTAAAAATAAACGTTATGAACAAAGGAATTATCGGTCTAGTGACCATTGTACTTATTGGAATGATTGCTTTTAACTTTGCAAGATTCTCCAAAAAAGAAACAGTTACAACAACTGTAACTGATAAGGAACGTATCGTTCAAAAGAGCGGAGAGACTTTAGACTCTTACTATCTGATCTATACTGAAGATGGAACCTACAAACTCGAAGATGAGCTATTATACGGTAACTTTCGTTCAAGCGACTGGTATGGTAAAATCAAAGTTGATAGTACCTATGAGTTTACCACTATTGGTTTCCGTATTGGTTTTATGAGTGAATATCCTAACATTGTAAAATTTAAGTAGAAGATGATAAGAAGTAAGCAACATAAATACGGTCCTATTGTTATCGACCTTACAGGTCCAGAAGGAAATGCATTCTTTCTTTTGGGAAAGGCAAGAGAATTTGCTAAACAATTAGGAATTCCACACCAACCAATTGAAGATGATATGATGTCCGGCGACTATGAACACCTTATACAGGTATTTGATCGAGAATTTGGTAGTTTTGTAATTTTAGAGAGATAATGGAAACAATTTGGAAATTTGAAATAAAACCTAAAGACGGTGTTATTGAATTAATGATGCCGAAAGGTGCTGAGATATTAAGCACTGGTGCTATTGGTGATAGTGTTTTTGTTTGGGCTAAATTTAGCACAGATGGTGACACTGAATCAGAACCTCGTTATTTTGAGGTATTTGGAACCGGTCATAATATTCCTGTTGACATGGGGATTGATCGCAGCTTTATTGGAACTGCTTTCATGTATGATGGTTCCCTAGTTTGGCATATTTTCGAAAGAATATAACTGTTTATGAATTTAGAAGATTTATATAGTAGAATTCCCCAGTCGGCTATTTGGAAGCTGAAGGGAGAGCTTGGTAATTTTAGTGAAATTGAATTAGATTATTTCCACAGTAAGATTGGAACATACGATTCAATGGAGCAATTACAAAAAAATTACCATGACGAGATTTCAAATCCAATTTCACAAAAGATATTCCTATTTGATCTAAAGGGAATTGGAGCTGGTGAGATTTGGTGTGCTTGGTTAATTAAGAACGCTATTATTTCAGGAGGTGGAGAATCATACGACTTGACGGTTGGTGATAATCTATATGAAATTAAGGCATACAACTTCTTTCATCACTACAAGACCAAGGAGAAAAGGTTGTATAAGTACAATGGGCCATGGAGACTTGGTAATGCTGGGGCAATGACAAACTTTAAGTTCGTCGATAATCTTATTAAGAACACACAGATCGCCCATCTGGTAGCAGACACTGAGATTGAGCACCCTGACGTTAAGAAGATGAAATATCTCATCGACAAGATAGAGAGAAAGTCTGAGACGTATGGTATGGTTGGAGATTTTGCAAGAGGTGAGGTGAGTCAAGAAAAGATGAAGTGGATGATTGAATTCATTAACACTGCTAACCTCTACGTGAATCGAAATAAGACTGAATATGATATTGTCAATTTCGGTTCAACAACACCAGGTAATCCTAATGTTACCTATGTTGTTAAGGAGATGACAGATGATCAACTTGATTCTGGTAAGTTTGAAATTATTCGTCAAGTAGACATGAATGACCACAACGATCCTGTAGTATTTGATAGAATTCTATCGAAGTCAAAGTACATTAGAGAAGGAGTCAAATCAATGATTGATGATATTAATGACGATATTACAAAAGTTGAAGAGAAATACAGTGGGATTCAGTTTGTTGTATTCCGTAAAAGTGGAATAAATATTACTGATACACTAAAGAAAATAGAGAATCGAACTAAGAAGGGTCTGCTTGAAGCAGTTGGTGAAGTATTCCAATTAAGTAGTGCTTCAGTTCGTGTTAAAGAAGAAGTAGTATGACAGCATTTTTAATTTTATTTATGTCGCTTGCGATCAGTGGTTTTATGATCTGGTCGATGGGTAAAAGGGAGAAGCATCGAGTTTTTAGATTTACATCGTTTGAAGACGAGGATCATGTACAACATGTCTTTCTTGTCTATTCACCTAATTTTCAATTAGCGCAACAGGATGCTGCGAAAATGATAATATTAAATGATCTTGAAATTCAAAAAGTAGAGGAACTTGACATTGAAACATGGAACGTTATTGAAACGCCATATCGCACTGTTCAAAAAAGTTCTGTAAAAATCAAGAAAATCTAAAAAACCAAATAAAAATCCGATATATAACATATGAATATCTTCGATATTCATTTAACCTCCTAAAAATAAGCTTAACATAACATGGAAGAACCTATTTCAGAAGGCGAGATCACAGTTGAAGGCCAACCAATCGTGACAGAGTCTAATGGAATAGTAGAGACAACGAAAGTCTTTGAGAAGACACCTCTTCTTATCGATCTAGATGCACTCCTAGACCAGGCAGATGATGATGCACATTGGGTCTTTGGTGTCGGTGGTCCAGCTTAACAAACGGAATTAGGGTGCCTCTCTAGGGCACCCTTTTATTTTACCTAAATTTCAGAGATAAATAAAACAATACAAAACAATAAAATAAGATATGAACTTTGTAAATTATTCAAACTTCAATGCCCCTAATGTTAATAAAGTTAGCAAACAGGCATTAATTGAAGCACTTCTAAAATACGAAACTAAAGATCCTAGAAAAGTCGAAAAGATGGTAGAGGGTCTTGAAGAAGAGGTAGACTTTGCAACCGCAACTGGACTTTTTTCTGACAAATTAAAGGCGCTTTCAGTACTTAAACTTACTGAGGCTAAGCCGGGACCAGATCCATATATGACAGGTCTTGACGACGAGACAGAAGAGGATAAAGAGGAGCAAATGAAAAAGCAGACTGAAATGGACGATGACGATCCTGAAGCATACAAAGAAATGCCAGGAGATAAAGAGGCCAGAGAAGAGGGCAAGGTAAAAACTTCAAAGCACACAAAAGCATATGATGAACTTTACGGTGATGAAGAGGAGAATGAGAACCTTCAAGAAGGTGTAGGTACTGTTGCACTTGGTATTATGCTAGCATATGCTGGTCTAAAAGTACTTAAGTTTGTAGCCAAAAAGGTTGTAGGTGCAATTGGAAAAAACGTTGAACTTGAACCTTCTAAATTGAAAAAAGTTTCAACGGAAATAGTTAAAAGGGTAGCTGAGGAGACCAATTCAGGAGCACATCTTTTTTACGGGATTGCTCTTAAGAGAGAAATAGATGATAAAATTGATTCTGGTGAGATTAAAACTATCAGAGGTATTCAAAAGGCAATGGAAGACTATTTAAAGACCAATGAATCTGAAATTACCATCTCGAAAGAGGATATGGAAAAGCTGCACAAGGACGGTAAGGTTGAGGTTGATGGTATTGAGGTTGAATTTGTCGATGAAGCTAGATTTGTAAAAGATTTTGATAAGGCAGTTTTAGATGCTAAAACAAAAGAAGATGTTCTAGCAATCTATCCAAAGGCTGAATTTTATATTGGAAAATCAGATCACTTCTTTGGAGAATTAGACGACAATCTATTCTTTAAGGCATATTACACAAAAGCTCAAAAAGAATTTGAGATCAAATCAGTATATTCTGAGAAAGGAAGTAATTATGTTCATCTATATAATGAATCGGTAGTTACTGAAGCTAAACAATACGATCTAAATTTCAAGATAGGAGATACAGTAGACTTAATCGGTGATACTTGGGAAATTATAGGTACCATGAAACCTAATAAAAAATTTAGCAGTCCTTTTACATTCCGAGGAAAAGATATGGACCAAATAACAATATCTGCTCCAACAACGAGTAAAGAGGCTGAAGGATATAAAGTTAGAACGGTAGAACCTAAAGCATATACTCCACAATATGGTTTCTTATATCAATACACTTCTGGTGGAAAACTTTATACAAAACTGGCTATCGGAGGAGTTTCACAAAACGAATCAGTAGATGAAGCAATTGTTAATGAAGCTAAAATTAAGGTAACTAAAAGAGATATTAAAGATATAGAAGATTCTGGTAATATTGATATTGCATATAAAAAAGCAATTGCATTATTAATGAGTTTAGTAGAATCAGTAGTTACTGAAGCAAAAGATAAAGTAGATGTATCAAGCTTATCTATAGGAAACACATATAAAGATAGCAAAGGATATCCGGTTAAAGTGGTTGATATTAAAGGAACCGGAAATACATGGAAGGTAACTTATCAATATGAAGATGGAAAGAAAAAGACAGTTAGCACATCTCTTGATAAAGGTATTAATTTATATGAATCAGTAGATGAAGCAATTGTTAATGAACTTTCTACTGGAACATATAAATCAGCAATGCAAGCCGGCTTAGCTAGAAATGATTCTAGAGGTAATAAAATTGCAATAGATGCTTTAAATAGCTTTGGTACAGCACTTGCTAAAGAATTAACAGGTATAAAATTAGAAGTAAAATCACCTCAAAGACCAGAAGCACTTTACAATTCTGCAGGTCTCAGAGGAGATGCTCCTAAACACGGACAGTATGAAATCGAATTTACTGGAAAGGGTGAATTTTTAAATGTAGACCCTAAAAAAGCAATTGGTTCTGATAATATAAGTTGGTTAGTTGAAGTAATTGTTAGACCTGGAGAATCTAGAGGATGGGGATCAGACTTTGAATTTACCGGATATAGAGATTTTAAAAACCCTGCTAAAACGTATGTTCAACTATCTATTAGAAACGGAAGAGTAGAAGTCTACGTTAGAGGCGGTGCTAGCGGAATGTTGGAGTTTACAAGAAGTGGTGCTAGAATCCTTTCAAATGTTGCAAATAACATCGCAATCGAGCTTGAAATGCCTGAAAAAATAAAGCATAATACTATCAAGCAATTTGACCCTCTTAAGGTTACAGAA
>Ga0213859_10000772_pt1 | contig 14557 bp, 28 predicted proteins | sample PICome_2_FD_160133 | JGI IMG/M metagenome (GOLD analysis project Ga0213859, IMG submission 160133) | Coastal seawater microbial communities near Pivers Island, North Carolina, United States - PICO304 | ecosystem: Environmental > Aquatic > Marine > Coastal | place: USA: North Carolina... | reverse complement strand
AGACAACGCAGTATTCGTTGACTTGACAGAAGCAGGTGTTGCTGCAAACCAAGCTAAAGGTCTTAAAACACCAGGTTGGAATCTCTACAATACTTATACAACAGCAGATGGTCGTACAAGACATATCGCTGAGCCACTATGCGTAATGAAAGTTGCTGCTGGTGATGCTGGTGATGCTGGTGTATCTGGTACTGGTGATGATTCAGTGGTTGCTGACAGCTAATAAATAGTTTTATTAACAATAAATAATTTTTTATAATATGAATTTAACAGAATCAACCTTTCTGCTCTATGCGATGAAGCACTATGACAATCCTCAATGTACGGATATGTCAGAGTTTGAAGAAGACATGAAAAGATTTCAGTATCTTCGAAAGCTCTTCAGTCGTTATAAGCAAGACAATGATTTGAAAGAAAGGTTGATACTGAATCACTTAATTGTAATATACAATGTGTTTGGAGTAGATGCAACTAACATGCTCTTTTTAAAATTGCATGAGTTTCATAGTTATCTTAAACCATTTGTGGAATATTTAAATTTTATGCCACAAGTATTGCAATACGATGAGAATATTATCAATAAAGATAGTATTATTGGTGACATATTTATTGAACAAAAACTAAAGGAAATTTAAATGGTAGTTGATTTATTTTTAGTATTTCAGTTTATTAAAAAGCTTGTTACGCCTTTTAATAAGTGGCCTGCTCATAAATTAGGAATTATCGATGCGAAGGGTAATATTATTATTCGTCGTAAAGATTTTACTAAAAGAGAGCAGACAAAAGCTTTTGGTGTATTTGACCAATTAGTTGGAAATGTTAAAAAACTACTTGCTAAATTACCTGGCGGTTCTACAAGACTAGCTTCTTATGCAGCTGCATTATGGTTAGTTAAAGAACAAGCTGCGCTTGAAAATAATACCATGCTAAATGAAGAGTTTCTAATTGAGGAATATCTTTCTCAAGCTGAAAACAGATTCATTAATGAATGGGCTGATATCATTGAAGCTTCGGAAAAAGAAGAAATGACTGGTGTTGGTAGTGGAGCAATCGCAGGATTAGGAGTCGGAGCACAAGGTGAACCTGGTGTTTCTAAAAAGGCTCAAAAGAAATATAAGCGCAAAAATTTTAAAGATTTTGCAAAGTAATGGCTACAGTAAATGTTAAGGAATTAGTCGACGTAACGGTTATTCCTACATATGAAACATATACTAACGTTATTAAAGCAGTAAATTATACAATTACTGTTTATGACGATGTAGTTGGCGCTAATACAAATATTAGTTTATTACAGCAAAGTGTTTTAAGTGCTGAAGATTTAGCAAATAATAATTTTATTACTGCTAATAGTACTGTAACACAAACTGAAATTATTAATTGGGCGCATACTAATCTCGGTGGAGATGAAGCAGTTGCAGATAGTATATCATATGCTGAAACAAAATTGGCTGATGAAATATATTTGACTGATGGTACATCAGATTACGACTTTAGTATTAACCCACTTTAGGAATTAAATATGAAACAAGAAAATAGAGATAATGTTTTTGAACAACTAAAAATCGACGAAGGCGTTGTATATGAAATATATAAAGACCATCTCGGTTATCCTACTTTTGGTGTAGGTCATTTAGTATTAGATTCAGACCCAGAGTTTGGTGCTGAAGTTGGTACACCAGTTGACGAAGACAGAGTAAAAGATTGTTTTGATAAGGATTTAGAAATTGCTATCAATGAGTGTCATGCTCTTTATACTGAAGAATCATTTAATGATTTCCCTGGCGAAGTTCAAGAGATTCTTGTTAACATGATGTTTAATATGGGGCGTACTCGTTTGAGTAAGTTCAAAAAATTCAATGCCGCTTTACTTGAAGGTAATTGGGCAGAAGCTGCCGTTGAAGGTCGCGATAGTAGATGGCATAAACAAGTAACCAACAGAGCAGAACGCCTGATGGTGCGAATGGAACAAGTTTAATAAATAAAATTAAGATTTAAACCTTAAGGAGAAATAGAGATGTCTATTGAAAAAATCATAGCTGAAGCAATTGACAACAATCCGCTTAAGCTCAAAGAAGCATTCGAAGATGAAATGAATGCGCGTATCCGTGCTGCTCTTGAAGAAAAGTACAAAGAAATGACTTCTGAAGAAGAAGTTGTTGCTGAGGAAACTGAAGAGTTAGTTGAAGAAGACGAAGATGAGTCTGATGAAGAAGAATCTGATGACGACGAAGATGAGGACTTTGACGAAGGTGCTTGTGTGCGTGAAATGAAAAAGATGCACAAAGATGGCGAGTCAAAAGCTAACATCATCAAAGCTGTAAAAGAAAAGTACGGCTGCTCTGAATCTAAGTGCAACGAGTTATACGCTTCTAACTGCGGTTAATACCGCACCATGTGGTCATGGATAAAAGCTTGGTGGTTTGGTAAGTCTTATACTATTACAGTATCTTATGACACCAAGTTTGGAAATGTTGATGATAAGCAATATCTAGGTGTACGGAAGATTAAAAAATCTACTTGGAAAGAGCTTATCTTTATAACTGCGGACAAAAAGCTGGTCTCCGTACGGTCAGCTAGTGGTCTGTTTTATAGAATTGAGGAAGAATAAATGTATCAAATACTAATAGGAGTTATCTTAATCCTTGGTGGTGCATCTTATTACTTATTTGACCAAAACCAAACTCTAATAGGAAATAATGCAAAGTTAGAGCTCGCTATTGAAGAACAAAAGCAAGCTATTGAAGCTATTAGAGAATCTTATGAAAGACAAGGTGAAGCGCTGAATAATATGACACGCGCTAATCAAGCTATTGAAGCTGAAAAACAACGTTATCTTGAGATATTTAAAAGACATAATCTCAATTTATTAGCAATTAAAAAACCAGGTCTGATTGAGAATCGTATCAATAATGGTACAGCAGAAGTATTTGAGGGACTAGAAAATGATAGCAAGAACATTACTGTTAGCGCTACTGACGACAACAATAATTAGTGGTTGCTCTTTATTACCACAAAAAAAGGTTGAAATTGTCAGCAAACCTGTCCCTATTAATATAATCCAACCAGAATTACCAAGACCAATTGATTTAACTGATGTTCAGATGAGTGTTGTATCTGAAGCAGTTATTGCCAATCCTTGTAAAAGATCTATACCTTTCGACCCACCTCAGTACAATGATGAAGGTGTTGAGAAATTAAAGCGCCCTAAAGCTTGTGATTTAGAAGACAGAGAGAATCCAGAGTGGCCAGTCGGCTATACCTATTTGGATAGATTCTTAGATGAGAACAAAATAGCCCAAGGTGGTGACATTGTTTTCGTTGCAACAACAATAAAAGACTATGAAATAATGACAGCCAATTTCCAAGAGTTACGCAGGTATATCAGAGAATTGGGTGAGGTTATCGTTTATTATAGAAGAGTAACCACTAATACTGAAGACGAAAAGGCAACAGGCGGACAACCTGTTGACGAGTAGACCATTCTCGTTTAGTACATAGACTTTTATTTTCATTTTTATGCCTACTAGAATAGGCATTTCTCATAAATACCTATTGACAAAACTATGATATGGTGATATAATAACCTTATTAGGAGTATCTGTGTCAGACGAACTAAATTCCGTGAAAACTGATATAGCATTAATTAAAAACGACATCAAACAAATTGAAAGATTTTTTGATAAAGTCGACGAAGCTATGGAGCAAATGGTATCTTTAGCTCAGGATATTGCTGTGCAGCAAAAAGTATTGGAAACTTTCGAAACAAAGCTTGACACAATGGAAGGTAAGCTTGACGCACAATCACGTATTAATGTTGAAGCACGTTTTGCATTTAAAGAAGAATTAGACGAACACAAATATAGATTCAAAGAGGCTATGACAAACGGCATGAAAGAAGCCCAACAAGCACACCAAGACTATAATTTGAAACAAAGAGAGTGGATGGAAGAGCGTTCAGACAGAACACTTACTGCAATCAATACTCTCACAAAAGAGCTTAATATGAAGCTCGAAGACCAAGACCGCCGCATTCGTTCTCTCGAAAACCTCAAATGGTGGTTACTTGGAGCTGTAGCTGTAGTGACAGCTGGAGCTAATCTATTCATCGATATGATGATGGGAAAATAACGGTTGACAAACACGCCGTTTTATGTTATAATAACATTTAAATAATTTTTGAGTAATTTATATGATTGATTTTGTTGATGTACAATATGCACAAACGCTCTCTGGTCGCATGGAGCGGTATAAAGTCACACGTACCAACCCTTACAGAATTAATTTTCGTTGCCCATTGTGTGGCGACAGTCAAAAGTCACGAACAAAAGCAAGGGGTTGGCTACTTGAGAGAGATAATAATTTCCATTACTATTGTCACAATTGTGGCGCTAGTCATTCCTTTTCCTACTTTCTCAAGTTAGTCGACCCTCTTGCATTCAAAGACTATTTAAGTGACAAATTTATTAACAAAACGAAACAAACAGATAACAAATCAGTTCTCGAAAAGACAACTTTTGAAGCGCCTAAGTTCAACAACAAAACTGCGTTAAAAAGTATAAAAAAAGTGTCGCAACTCGACCACAACCATTTTGCGAAAATATATATACAAAAGAGGCTAATTCCTTCTGCACAACATTATAGATTGTACTATGCTCCAAAATTCAAAGAGTGGATTAATAGTATTATCCCAGACAAATTTGCAGATACTAATAATGATGAGCCTCGATTAGTAATTCCATTTTTTGATGGAGAGAAAAAGATATTTGGTGTATCAGCTAGGGGTTTCAAACCCGGTGGCCTAAGGTACATTACTATCATGTTCGAAGACAGACCTAAAATCTTCGGACTCGATACAGTTAACTTTGACAAACCTTATTATGTTGTCGAAGGTGCTTTTGACTGTATGTTTTTAAATAATGCAGTTGCTATGGCAGGTGCTGATGGAAATACTGAATCTTTACATAATGTTGCGGAAAACGCTATATTCGTTTTTGACGCTGAACCTCGCAATAAAGAGATTCACAAACGAATGGAAAAAATCATCGACCAAGGATATTCAATTTGTATTTGGCCGAATGATGTTCCAGGAAAAGACATTAATGAAATGGTCCTTAATGGACATAAAAATATTGAAGAAACAATTAGAAATAACGTTTATAAGGGACTCGAAGCAAAAATGAAATTCACATTCTGGAAAAAATCATGATAATTGCTCCTTATTCCACCTTTTCATTCTTCCAAAAAAGAAATAATTAGGAGAGTAATATGCAATATTGTGGCATAGAAATCGACAACAGACGCAACAAAATTTTATCAGAACAATCACTTAAACTTTTACAAGACTATTATTGTAGAGATGATGAGAAATCACCTCAACAAGCTTTTGCTCGTGCAGCCGCAGCTTTTTCAAATGGTAATGGTAAATTAGCACAAAGAATATACGACTATGTTTCTAAAGGCTGGTTTATGTATAGCTCTCCAGTATTATCCAATGCCATTATGAAAGGTGAAGATGTTAAAGCACTTCCAATCTCTTGTTTTCTAAGCTATGTGCCAGACACGCTTGAAGGATTAATTGAACACACAAACGAACTTAGATGGCTATCAGTAAAAGGTGGTGGAGTTGGCGGCCATTGGTCAGACGTAAGAGCCGTTTCTAAGAAAGCTCCAGGACCGATGCCATTTCTACATACAGTTGATGCTGATATGGTAGCTTATCGTCAAGGTCGTACTCGTAAAGGTTCTTATGCTGCTTATATGGATGTAGACCATCCAGATATTATTGAGTTCATTAACATGAGAATACCCACAGGTGACGTGAATCGTAAGAATCTGAATCTTCACCATGCAGTTAATATAACTGATAAATTTATGAAAGCTGTCGAGACAGGTGACGACTGGAACCTTCTGGACCCTAATGATAAAAGCGTAAGAGAAACAATTAAAGCACGTAAATTGTGGGAATTAATTTTAGAAACAAGATACAGAACAGGTGAACCTTACTTAAACTTCATTGATACAGCAAATGCAGCTTTACCTCAATCGCAGAAAGATATGGGATTAAGTATTAAAGGTTCTAATTTATGTAATGAGATTCATTTAGTTACCAACGAAGAGAGAACAGCTGTTTGTTGTTTATCGTCCGTTAATCTTGAGAAATACGACGAATGGCGTAATACAAATATGGTAAAAGACTTAATTGTCTTTTTAGATAATGTATTACAGTTCTTCATTGATAATGCTGGTGACGAAATTCAGAAAGCTCGTTATAGCGCTCAGCAAGAAAGATCGTTAGGTCTTGGAGCTATGGGATTACACTCATATTTCCAAAAACATTCAGTACCGTTTGACAGTGAACAAGCTGTCGGTATTAACGAAATGATTTTTGCTGATATTAAAAAGAAAGCAGTTGAAGCGACTGAAACAATGGGTAAACAAAGAGGCGAAGCACCTGATATGAAAGGTACTGGTCGTCGTAATGCTCATATGTTAGCTATCGCTCCTAACGCAAACTCTTCGATGATTGTGAATACATCTCCAAGTATTGAACCTTGGAAAGCAAATGCATTTACATCTCGAACAAGAGTAGGTAGTCACCTAAATAAAAACCCGTATTTAGAAGCAGAGCTTGAAAAAATCGGTAAAAACACAGATGAAGTATGGTCGTCAATTATAACAAATGGTGGTTCAGTGCAACACCTAGACTTTTTACATGACCATGTTAAGGAAGTATTCTTAACTGCAATTGAATTGAATCAATTGGCTCTTATCAAACTAGCAGGAGACAGGCAGAAATATCTATGTCAAGGTCAGTCCTTAAATATATTCTTCCCTGCAGGAGCTGATAAAGCGACACTTCACAAAGTACATTATGAAGCCTGGAAACAAGGTACAAAAGGCTTATATTATTTAAGAACGGAAACATCTAACCGTGCAGAAAATGTTGCTCAAAAAGTTGAGCGTGAAAAATTAGATGATATTATTAACCCAGACGCAGTAAAATTTAGTAACGGACAAGAGGAATCTCAAGAGGATTGTGTAGCTTGTCAGGGATAATTTTTTTATAAAAAATGATGTGTTGTATGCCAAGGTTATATAAATAATTTATTTACCAGAGGATAATTCAATGGAAGATAAAATAGCCGACGCATTAGATATGAGACCTTTAGGAGATGTCGATTTGACAGAAGGTACAGACCCAAATGAAGTACTAACAAGAGGTGGCCACATGGGCGATACTTGGTATAAAAATTGGTCTGAAGAAATGAAGGTCAACAACCCTATGCATAACAAAGAAACTGCAAAAAAAGTTTCAGAGTCTAAAAAGGGTAAGCCAACCTGGAATAAAGGAATTCCAAATCCAGAGCAGGCGGAAAGAATGAAAGGGGATGGAAACCCGACAAGAAGATTTCCAGAGAAACACAATTTTAAAAATAACTCATACGTAGCCGGTCGTAAATGGTATAATAATGGTGAGAAAAACATTTACCTATACGACCACGAAGAAGTACCACCCGGATATAAAAGAGGAATGCGGTATGTCGCTAGGCAGCGAAAGAAAACAGGATAAAAAGATGGATGTAACAATTTATACAAAATCAAACTGCCCTTTCTGTGTAAAGGCAAAAGCTTGGTTTGACCAAAGAGATATTTCATATACTCAAATAGTGCTCGACGACGAAGAGCAAAGATTAGCATTCTACCAAAGAGTGTCTAATGGAAAAGAAGTACGCAGTGTACCTCAAATTTTTATTGATGATAAACATATTGGAACATATAACGATTTAATGGCAATTGCCGATACTCTTGTTAAGAAGCAAGGTGGTCTATTAGAGTTTTCAGAAACATATAAGCCCTTTCATTATCCATGGGCTGTTGAAATTACAACAAGACACGAAAAAGCACATTGGATTGAAGATGAGCTTGACTTATCAGAGGACGTGTCAGATTGGAAAATGGGTAAGATGACAAAGACAGAAAAAGAATATGTAACAAATATTCTTCGTTTATTTACACAATCGGATGTTGCTGTCGGTCAAAACTATTACGACCAATTTATTCCTAAGTTTAAGAATAACGAAATACGAAACATGTTAGGCTCATTTGCAGCTCGTGAGGGTATCCACCAGAGAGCTTACGCATTATTAAATGAAACCCTTGGTCTACCCGACAGTGAGTACCACGCGTTCTTAGAATATTCAGAAATGGCCGATAAGATTGAGTACATGAGAAAAGCTGATACAAATACACTTCGTGGTCTTGGCTTATCATTAGCTAAATCAGTATTCAACGAAGGCGTTGCACTCTTTGCTTCTTTCGTAATGCTATTAAACTTCCAACGTTTCGGTAAGATGAAAGGTATGGGTAAAGTTGTAGAGTGGAGTATTAGAGATGAATCTATTCACGTTGAAGGAAATTCAAAATTATTTAAAGCGTTTGTAAAAGAACATAGTCGTGTTGTAGATAATGATTTCAAACGAGAAATATATGAAATGTCAAAAGACATTGTAGACCTTGAAGATAAGTTTATCGACCTTGCCTACGAAATGGGCGAAATTGAAGGCTTAGAAAAATCTGAAGTAAAAGAATATATAAGATATATCACTGATAGAAGGTTGCTTCAGCTTGGTATGAAGCCAAACTTTAAAGTGAAAAACAATCCACTCCCTTGGTTGGAATGGGTATTAAATGGCGCCGACCATACAAACTTCTTTGAAAATCGTGTGACTGAATACGAAGTTGCTGGATTATCTGGAAATTGGGACGACGCTTACGCGGCTTAACAACCAGAGCAGTTTTGAATGATTGATGATAAACCATTTAGAGATGTAATTGACACTCTCAAAGCAGAAGGGAAATATCGAGTTTTTAACGATATAGTTAGAGAACGAGGTAAGTTCCCTCGAGCAACATGGTATAGTAGATACTCACCAAAAAACATTATCAATTGGTGTAGTAATGACTATCTTGGAATGGGACAAAATCAATTTGTAATCGACGCAATGCAAACTGCGTTAGACAGAACAGGCAGTGGTAGTGGAGGTACTCGCAATATCGGCGGTACCTCTCATTATCATGTCACTCTCGAACGAACTCTCGCAAAACTCCACAAAAAAGAAAAAGGCTTATTGTTCACATCAGCCTATGTTGCTAATGAGTGGACACTTATTGCTTTAAGTCGTATCATTAAAAATATCTGCTTTATATCAGATAATAAAAATCACGCATCGCTGATTATGGGTATTAAACATAGTCGTGCTGATAAAATGATATTTCAGCATAATGATTTAGACGATTTAGAATTAGCATTACAGACAGCTCAACTCGATAATAAAGTTCCCTGTATTGTATTTGAGTCAGTCTATAGTATGGACGGTGATGTTGCGCCCATTAAAGAAATTATAGATTTAGCAGATAAATACAGTGCGATAACATACATCGACGAAGTTCACGCAGTTGGTTTATATGGTGATACCGGTGCTGGTTATTGTGAAAAATTAGGATTATCAGATAGAGTAGATATTATAAATGGAACACTTGGAAAAGCGTTTGGTGGTCACGGTGGCTACATTGCTGGTGATAGTATTATTCTCGATGCCATTCGCTCCGTAGCATCAGGATTTATATTCACGACTAGTTTAAGTCCGGTAATGTGTGCAGGAAGTATTGCATCAATCCGATGGCTCAAAGAACATAACGAAATTAGAGAACAACACCAGCGTAATAGTCATATTGTAAAAGATATGATTATTGATGCTGGTTTAGAAGTACATCCAGATAGTTGTACTCATATTATTCCTGTAATGGTTGGAAATGCAAAACGTTGTAAAGCAATGTCAGACCATCTTTTAAATAGTTATGGGATTTATATACAACCAATTAATTACCCAACAGTTGATGTTGGTACAGAGAGATTAAGAATCACGCCAACGCCATTGCATACTACAACAATGATGTATGAATTGGTCGAAGCTTTAAAAGAAACATTTGAAGAGATTGAATGAAAGACAGAATAGCACATTCATGAAGCGAAGCATGCCGATGTTAATTAGCGTTATTCCCTATAAATAATATTATGAAATGGTTAACTTTATTTACTTCTCTAACTCTAGCAGCAACAGCTGCATACTTTAGTATTGTCGGTTTAATGACAATATTTAGTGGTGCTGCATTAAGCATCGCATTTATGGCAAGTGTATTAGAGTTTGGAAAAATCGTATCAGCTGCATGGTTACATTATGAATGGGATAGAATTAATAATTTAGTTCGTGCCTATTTTACCACAGCAGTAGTCGTATTAATGTTAATTACATCAATGGGAATTTTTGGTTATCTTTCAAAAGCACATATTGACGCATCGGTTACATCAGATAGTTATAGCCTTGAAGCGAGTATCGTGGATAAAAGACTGGAAGGTAAACAATTACAACTAGACAATCTTACCGCTAGGCTAGAGAGTTTAGATTATGTACTTCAGACAAGTCAACCAAAAGATAGAAACTATGTCAATAAAGTACAAACGCCAGAGCGTAACGAAATCAATACTAATATTGATATTTTAGTAGATGAAATTGTTGCGATGAACGAACAAAAGATGCCAATACTCAGACAGCAATTGGACCAAGAAGCAGAACTCGGGCCAGTAAAATATATTGCTGATATGATATATGGTGACGAGGCCAAATCATATTATGATAACGCTGTTCGTTGGATTATTTTAACAATTATATTTGTATTTGACCCACTTGCAATAATGCTATTGATTGTATCAACAGCTGCGTTTAAACGTGATAGAGAGAAACCTGCAAAACCTCTCGTTGACGAAAAGCAAATTATGAATATGGAATTAGAAGAAAAACGAAACGAGAGTGGTGGACTCAGGTCGGCAGTAACTAGGAGACCGATATAATGAATATCAAAAAAATGGCTTGGATGGGTTTAGGATTTTTAAGTTTAGGAGTAGCATATATTGGAGTTGTAATGCCAGGGATACCATTTAGTATTCCAGCAGTATTCGCAGCATATTGCTTCGCGAAGAGCTCTGAGCGTATGCACACTTGGTTATATAATCATAAATTGTTTGGACCATTCCTTACAAATTGGGAACAGAAAAAAGTGTTTCCAAGAAAAGCTAAATATATGATGTTAGGATTTATGGCATTTGCTTTAATTCTAATGATAGTAACTACGGGTAATTGGAAAGCAGTAGCTTACTCAGGTACCTTTATGGCACTTGGAGCAGCATGGGGTTGGAGATATCCGGACTCGCCTGAAGAATATGACCGTAGAATTAAGGCTGGAGAAAAAATAGGACTATTTAAGTGAGCCAATATTCGGACGATGACGAAAGACAAAGAAACTATCATAGATGGTTAAGAATTAATGCATTTATGAGAGAGTTGCATCAGCAACATTATATGTATCGTCTCGCTGAAGAACTTGACCAATTAGATGAAATTGATATGATAGTAGATTGTATGGACGAATATCCAGAGGTCGAAGAATTATTGGATGGAATATGGAACAAAAAATAAATTATGTAGAAGCAACGCCTGAAGAAGTAAAAGAATGGCGAGAAACAGATTTTTGGAATAAAATGGATTTTGACCCAATGGTCATGTTTGTTGTAATTCCAGCAATTATTCAAATTACTGCAGTTGCATTTATGGGTGCAGTAATGTTTGCTAATCAAATCTTTTTCAATGGTTAGAGAAGTTTTTAAAGCGCTAATTGGTGTAGGCAAATTACCAGATAAACCTTTCGAGCTAACATTAGGTAAAATCTTATTATTTGGATTTATGCTGATTGGAAGTTTTTTGGGAACAGTATTATTACTGTTATATTTAACAAGCATTATTTTGAGGAATATATAATGAATGATTTTGAAGTATGTGATAAGGGTACACAAGAAGAGGTAAGATTATCTCGGAAAGTTGCTAATGAAATTGAATGGGTAATCCAAAGCGGTGGAGTTATGCCAGTTCAAATTCGTAAAGCATACGATGAACTAAGGGAATTCTATGACTTACAGGTCGAAAATAACTTGGTAAAACAAGAGGATTTTTCGAGACCATTAAGGAATAGTTTGTACAAATTAAGGATGTATGAATAATGACAAAAATTTACGAGAGTCCTGACAGGGGCAAAACAGTTTACGAACGAGAGTTTGGGTCACACCCTAGTACTCGAGTTGAAGTAAAAAGACCATATACAAATGGTAAAGAGAACTCAGGTGATACTGAGATGGAAAGAGCAAGAACGGTCAGCAAGACCTGGAGTATGGAACAAGATTAAAACTTACGAATTCGAACAAAAGAGTTTTACTAAAGATTTTATTTTAGTATGTTCTATTGGATTGAATATTGGATTTTTTATAGGTTTATTGTTTATATAATTTATTGAGGTATATTATGAAAAAGTATGTTAAAGTGGATTGTGTGTCGACTTTCCGACAGACATATATGATTCCTTGGGATGGTTTACAAGAAACTAATCCTGATGTAGAACTAAACGATAAGCTCGCTGAAGAGTGGGCCAGTGACACTGTTGTATCTGAAGAATGTAACGAGTTCAGCCAAAAATATTTGGGTGAACATATCAGTTCTATTGATATTATTACTGAAGATGAAATGATTGAAGCGTTCGATAGAGACAATCCTTTACTTATTTCAGAATGGTCACGTGAAAGAAAAATTGCTTATGTAGCTAATTGGAATAATGTTCCTAAGAAGCCAGGCGCATAGTTATGAACGAAGCAACTTTTGCTATTGCGATGGAGCAATTTTTTAGTGTTGGTGTTATTGGATTATTGTGTGTATTTTTAGCACCAATGGTATTTGGTGCAATTACTGCCTATTACTGTCATAAAGCTCAAGAGAAAATAACTGACCAAGTTTGGAATGAGTGGCGCGAAGACGAAACATTTCAAAAACAAAAAGTAACGAGTTCGATAAACTATAATGATTAAAATATATGGTACAAATTCTTGTGGTGTTTGCGATAATGCAAAAAAACGTTGTAAAGAATTTGGTGTAGATTTTGAATATTACGATTGTAGTATTCGTAAATATTATCTAGAATGTGTTGAAGGTAAAGCTGATATGAAAAAAATTCCTCACATTTTTGTAGATGGTGAATACATTGGAGATTATAAAGCTTTAATGGCATTTTTAAGAGGAGTAAGATATGGCAACAAAGAGTAGTGCTTATTCAACTGTACATAACGGTATCAGAAAAGGTACATCAATTGGTAAACGACCAAAGTCTATGGCAACGATGAACAAAGCAAAGAAACGTTCTTTTAAAAAATATCGCGGTCAAGGACGATAATGATTTATAATAGGTTAGCCTCTGCAGCTTATGGAGAAGGTAGAAAATATTTTAAATGGTGGGTCCAAGTTTGGTGTAAAAGACCGCGTTAAAATATAAATAACTTTCAAAGGAGAATCATATAATGTATGAGTATAAAGCAAAATTATTAAAAGTTGTAGACGGAGATACCGTAGATGTCGATATTGATTTGGGTTTTGGCGTTTGGCTTAGGAACGAGCGTGTTCGTATTATGGGAATTGATACACCAGAGTCCCGAACTCGAGACAAAGTGGAAAAATTATTTGGAATCGCGGCGAAAAAAGCATTAAAAGAATTATTAACAAAAGATATTATTCTGAAAACATTTAAAGGTCGAGGTGGTGAAGATGCCAAAGGTAAATTTGGTAGAATATTAGGCGACTTTAATGTTTATTATCCAAAAGAAGATAGATGGTGTATGGTCACTGAAATTATGGCTAAAGAAGGTCATTGTGTACCATATACTGGTGGAAGTAAAGAAGATACACAAGCACAACATCTTAAAAATAGACAAAAGCTTTTAAAAGAAGGTGTTGTAAATCAATCCGACTATGACAAATGGTCAGCCTATATGGAAAAGAGTAAAAAGTAAATGGCAGCAGAAATGTGGACAGCGTTAGGAACGTGTGTTTTAATACTTGCATTTTCATGGTGGGCAGCCGGTAAAGTTGTCAAGTATTTTGATGGTGAATACGACGATAAAAATAATTAAACTTTTTTATCAAAAGGGGTTGACAAACCTATTTTAATTTGATATAATATACCCATATTTTAATTAATAAAGTTGAAATTGAAAAAAACCCATCTTTTTTAACAAAAGGGGTTGACAAATGAAATTTTATTTGATATAATATACATATATTGAGGGAAACACCCCACCGACAGAGACAATCGGTGAATGGATAACCTGAGTCGAATAGAAGATCTTATCAATCGGAAGGCTCTAATATATAGGTGGACAACCCGACTGGCAGCTGAAACTGTTGAGTATATCCAATCGTAACAGATATATTCGGGCAGAGTAATGAGAGGGCCAGTACTGGAAAGTACGTAATTATACGGGTCAGAACGAATCAATATAGTGGGTATGAAAGCGTCTCCGTGTATGAAGAAACGCTCGATACAGAAGTCCCCAAACTAGTGCGGAAACACAAGATGAAGTACAATAATCTAGGGAAGGGGCGCAATGGAAAAGGAAGAGCCTCAC
>Ga0213859_10000771_pt1 | contig 14562 bp, 28 predicted proteins | sample PICome_2_FD_160133 | JGI IMG/M metagenome (GOLD analysis project Ga0213859, IMG submission 160133) | Coastal seawater microbial communities near Pivers Island, North Carolina, United States - PICO304 | ecosystem: Environmental > Aquatic > Marine > Coastal | place: USA: North Carolina... | reverse complement strand
GAACTTCAGCGACACACCACGCATTGTCTCTGGTCTGTCAGCACCTTTGAGGCTGATAGTTGCACCATTGACCAGCTTCAGTTGCAAGTTGTTGATGTGACTTCCAGTAATCACTGGATGCCCCAGTTCCAACAACGTCTGCCACATGATGTCACGAGCCTGACCCTGTGTAGGGGCTACGTAAAACACATGTCCCCTATCGGCTTGCAGAGCGTTTACAATCAGCATCCATGCAGCAAGCCTTGACTTACCTGTACGTCTACCTGCAGCTACAATCTTGAATCTAGTGTCGTCCGTCCAGACTTCTTGCTGCCAAGGCAGTAGCTCAATGTTAAGATCCATTAAAGTTAGGGAAAGCCGCAGGTTCATTTATCAGTTTAAACGTAAAGGCAATCTCTACGTCACCAGCAGATCCTGTTTGTGCTTTTACTACGTCTCCGTTGTGTAGTACAAAGATTGGTGCATCTGCTTGACCACCTAAGATTTCTTTGGCTCCACCATTTAATGAATTGTTGTCCAGAAAGTACAACTGATCTACACCAGCACCGTTTTCCCACCAACAGGACACGTTATTAGTGCTGCCGCCGTGGTTAGCTATGAATACGTAGTTTATCCATAAAACGTAGCCAGTAGGGACTGTAAACAGAGTTGTTTCTGAAGTGTCCGCTAAAGTCTTGTGTTTGGTGTAGTACATTAGTAGAGCCACATAATTAGTCTGTCCTTCTCAAAGAAGCAGGGTATTGATGAAACCAAAAGTTACAGGCCCATTTTTGACCTTTTTCTACTGGAAGTCCCCCATGTAGACTTTCGTACATAGGAAAATTAGGGTTGTCTTCGTCTATATTTTTAAAGATAACCATTCTTCCTTTCTTTGGTGGTACTGTTATACCCAACTTAGGAAACACTGTAGCACCACCTTCTTCTACATCATTTAAATAAACCAAAGCGGTTTTTACTCTTTGGCCCCAACCTTGAGCGTGTTTAATACGTTCTGGGGTGTCTAACTCCCAACTATCATAATGTGGGCGGTATTCTTGTTGTTCTGTATAAGAAAGAATTTGCACACTCTCAGCATTTTCAAAAGGGGTTTTTACTTCTTCCGCTACACGATGAGTTAGGTCATAAATAATTTTATTTTCGTTTGTTGGTAGCCAACATTGCTTACTTGTTCTTATATCGGATATTTTTCTTTCTACGCCTACTCTCGATCTTTCTAATTTATCTTTACCCCATTCAACAAGATAGTCACATTCGTATTCAGTAAAGAAATCGTCTATTATTGTTAGATAGAAATGCCTGTTTAGCATTTTTAGTAGAGCCACATAACTGGTGTAGTACCACGAGTGTCAACGTGTACGAAGTCTTTAGCTATACCAATGCCATTGAAGCCGATGTGGTTAGCTATGTTGACTATGCGGTGTCTGTCGGCTGCACTGGTGACTCTGATGTCAGCAGCGATACCTTGGGCGTGGGTGCCGGGAACTTCCTTGGCAGCTTCAATAGGATGTTCTGTAGGATGACGGAAGCCACTCGTGATCACAAAAGGAAAACCACAGCCCCCACGCAAACGATCTAACTTCTCTAGGAACTCTTGCTCCATACGGTTGTCACCCGTGACTTGACAATTGAACTCATCTAGAGTAAAGTACTTAAGCTTCATCTACGATTTCCCCTTCGATGACTTCGTTGTCAGCTACATCCACAGTGCCAACACCAGTAATATTGATCTGAATAGCGTTTCTACCTGCGTCTTTCACTACGTCCTTCTCAAAAGCACCCACTGGTAGCATACGGTCCATGATTAGCTTCCATGCTGCCGCTTGGTTCTTGTGTTCATTGTCCAAAGCAGCATCAAATATCGTCTCTAGGACTTTTTTTGACTTCGGTGAAGCCAGCATACGAGCTTTGTACTCGTTGATGATAGCAGCGTCACCCTTTGGTCTACCCACTTGCCCTTTGTTTCCGGGTTTTACAGCGGCTATCTCTGACTTCCGGGGTCTGCCACGACCACGCTTTTTTATTGCATCGGTCATAACACAAATTGTCCCTCTATACGACTATAGTATAACACAAGTCTACACAAAAGTCAAGCTATTTTTCCTTTGTTGCGCCACAAGTCACAACCACAAGGCTAATCAATGACTTACAGTCGTTAAAACACGAGGTAATATTCCTAATTTTCACCTATTTTGTGTCTGAGTAGCTACTACAATTATAAACACAAGTCAACACCCTCCCCCGTGTCAACATTTGCAGACAATTGGCATGATTCTTGCGTAGCAACAAGTGTACCAACTCTGGCTGAGCCCAATGTTGGCATGGGTTTTGCATGTGTTGCAACATCTGTGCCAACTCTTGAGGCAGCACAAGTTGGCACGAGTCTTGCATGAGGTGCAACATCTGTGCCAATGTTGGTGGCTGCACAAGTTGGCATGAGAATTGCATGTGTGTGAGCCAGTGTAGTACCCATGTAGCACACCTCACAAGCAAACACTATGCCAACATTTGCCAACTGAGGAATACTTGAGAAACCTCAAGATTCTGGAGATATCGTGGATCATGCAAAAAGTGCTGGACTTTAGCATTCATGAGAGTACAATGGGCACCATATACATACGAGGTTAAACGCATGACAATCAAACTATCTAAAGCTGGCAAAATGCCCTGCAGATCATGGTCACTCGAAGCACTCAAAACATGCGCGGGTAGTGTAGGCAACGATGGTAAACTAGTGCCAGCATGTGCTGGGTGCTATGCCACGACGGGCAACTATCGCTTTCCGAATGTCAAAGCGCCACGAGAGCACAATCGTGAAGACTGGAAGCGTGATTCATGGGTTGACGATATGGTGGCAGAATTAGACAACGACCGTTATTTCCGGTGGTTTGACTCGGGCGATATGTACTCAATCAAGCTGGCACAAAAAATGCTGGAAGTGATGAAGCGTACACCGTGGGTTAACCATTGGCTACCTACTCGAATGCACAAGTTTGCGAAGTTTGCAGCTGTGATCGCTGAGATGGAAGCATTGCCGAACGTAGTGGTTCGTCTGTCATCTGATAGCATCACTGGTGAGACTATCGACGGTGCGACAACGAGCACCATAGTACCATTCGCTGAGGATGCTGCCGATGGTGTGACAGTGTGCGAAGCGTACACGAGACAGGGCAAATGTGCGTCCTGTCGGGCATGCTGGAATAAGTCTGTGGCTGTGGTAGCATATCCAGCGCACGGCAAAAAAATGTTAGGATTGATTGCGAAAGCAGCATAGGAGAAATACAATGCATTTTTTAGGTTACGTGATCTGGTATGACCACATGAATACACAATGGGAGATTTTAGATTATACAAAGCATCACACTGATCCCGAGCGCGTGGTCATGCGTATTAAAAACAGAGCGCCATTGTTAAAATGGTTGAGGAAATTAGGCAAGAGAGGAATAGACTATTAATGGACATCGAGCAACGATTGAATGCACACATAGCACTAGCTGAGGCAGCAGAAGATCTGCATTTGCATACCACGCTGGCACTAGCTAGGCATGAAATTCACAAGCGAGACAGAGCACTATTCAAAAGAGATCGAGAGATCTCGGAATTACGGGGTCAGATTTGGGATCTAAAAGAGCAGATCCGAGGTGCTCGTGGTTTACTGGAACTGCGTAAAGAGCGCATCGAAGATCTACTGAAAGAATTAGGACAGGAGGAAACAGCATAATGACAATCGAATTCGAGAGCACTACCTACAAAATACCAGCGTTCGCATTACCGGCGCTGGTCAATGGTGACTACACCGGACTCATAGATGATGACGAGGCTTACGTGGACAACCTGCACGAGTGGTTCGATAGTGAGTACGGTGTAGGCAATTGGCACACCGGAACCATTAGCAGCCCGTATTTCTCACGGGCAGACTTAGGTGGTGTGTTAGGCGATGTCTGTGACGTGGAAGTAGTGTACCGAATGGTGGAGATGGAAGCGTGAAGACGGTAGAGATAAACATAGGCGAGGACGCACTCGCAGAGATCAAACGAGCCATCACAGTCAATAGGATTGCTCAAGGTGGCGGTAATCATATGTTTGTCTCTATCGCTCAGCGTATAGTAGACGCAGCTGATAGTGGCGAGAGCGTTCTACTGATGACCGCTATAGATAAACAAGGAATTTTTGACGGGCTATCTGAGGAAAAGCAGAATGAAAATGATTGAACCAACACGAGAGGAGATATTGAAAGCATGGGAAGTGATGTATAAACTACAGCACGACGGCAGGCGATCTCATGCGGACGTTGACAAGCTACACGCTGCCATGCGAATCTTAGACGCTGAACAGAACAGGAGACTTAAATATGATAGGCTATGATCACGAGTTTTACAGTGGCTACACTGGCGACGAGTACAGCTTTCATTTGCATCATGATGGTGATGATTATGTATTCCAGAACCTAGAGATCAATGGCATCCCAAAGCACAACGAGGACGTGACTAATAGTGAGTATCTGGACATACTGCAATGCCTAGACGACCATCAATGGCTATGGGATGACCTAGATACAGCGAGACGCAGACGATGAATCAATTTATCCTTAGCAGAGATCCGAAGCAGTCTGCAGCGTGGCTTTGTAATTCACACAGCGTAAAACAGCCGCTGGAACAAGCGCAAATGCTCAGTAGCTGTCACAGGCTCTTAGAGACGCCACAAGCCGACTTTGTGTACAGGGTGGCACATGCTAACCACCCATGCACAAAATGGCTCAGATCATCTCAGATTGCCTACAAATACGGCTTAGAGTATCTGGAAGCAATGTTTGCAGAGTATACGCACCGCTACGGCAAGATCCACAAGACGGAACGTGAGATTCTGCCATACTTGCGACACGTACCCGAAGCACTACCAGATCTGCCTTGGGAAGATCCACCGCAATGCTTCGGTGATCATCAAGAGTGTAGAGGAGAGGATGTTGTGGTAGCATATCGTAAGTACTACAAAGCGAGACGCAACGAGATCAAAATGGAATGGACAAACAGGGAGAAACCACAATGGTTGTAGAAGTAAACATAGGCAAAGACAACGCAGACTACTATATCGAAGTCTATACGAAAGACTACAAAATCAAAGAGGACAAAACTATAGAGGAAATCGGCGTCACACGTTTGGCCTATGTTGCTGGCTATAGGGACTATGACATAGCAGAAGCAGACCAGCTGCAGACATGGTTAGAACTGAGGAACAAACTTAAGGAGGCTTATGAAACCTACCCCGATGGTGATGTCACAGTAAAACTTGTAATCAAAGACGAATGGATAAATTGCGTATGAACATACTTAAGAGGCTATACAACTGGGCAGCAGTAGAAATACAGATGATCTATGAAGACTTCAGAGATGGCTACGTAAGCACCGACAGGGACCTACTTGACCTTGTGGTCATAGGCGCAATGGTCGCAGCCATGACCATCTTGGCGATGTACTTCATAGGCGCAGCAGGGGACATAGCACTATGAGTAGCGTAGAAGTTGAACTATTGAACAGCATGGGTAATGACCTAACGGTAGCTAATGCAGCCCGTGTGTCATTCCAGAAACACCACAAGACGCTCACAGAAGGCGACGTGAGGCTGATCAAGTACCTAGCCAAGCATAAACACTGGACCCCATTTGGGCACGTACAGCTGCAATTCAGGGTCAAAGCACCAGTGTTCGTCGCTAGGCAGCTAGTGAAGCATCAGGTGGGCCTAGTGTGGAATGAAGTGAGCCGGAGATACGTCGATGACCCACCAGAGTTTTATAACCCGGAACTGTGGAGGATCAGAGCGGACGACAAGAAGCAAGGGTCATCTGATGAAGTCCTAGAGCGGGACTCACTGGTCTTCATGGAGTACTGGGACCTAATGACTAAAGCTGAGAAGCTGTATCACCACATGGTCGAAGAGAAGCACATAGCACCAGAGCAGGCTCGCATGGTCCTACCACAGTCCATGATGACCGAATGGTACTGGACGGGTTCACTAGCAGCCTTTGCACGAGTGGTGAATCTACGGTCAGCACCGGATGCACAGCTAGAGTGCCGACTAGTGGCTAACTTGATTGACGAAAAGGTGAGCAGTATGATACCATTGATGTCCAGCTGGGACGCACTTAAGGAGAAACACGGTGAAGAAACTTAAACAAGCATTAATGCTACTCATGACCGTACCTGCGTGGTTACCTACGGTTCTTTTTTTCATAGTTTATTCACTGATTATAAACGTAGATAAAGTACATAAGGAGTACGATGAAGATGACTGATGAAATACTAGATCACTACGTAACTGACACCGATGTAGAACGAATGGCTGACGATTTAGCTATCGACGAGATGCACAATCTCAACTTCGGTGACCTACAGTTTGTACTGAAGAGACTCCTTCGGGAGAAATACAGATCCATGATACCTACTGACCTACTCAGGTTACACAGAGACAGATTTTACTATAGTTATTCAGAGGAAGTTAAAAATGAGATGTAAGGCATGCAATGAGATCCTAGAGGACGCAGAGTTGACACGTAAGGACCCAAATGGTGACTTCTACGACTTATGCAACATCTGCTACAACAGTTCACAGGCTTGCGAATGGGAGGACGATAGTTTTTTTGAAGAATACACAAGAAAACACTTGACAATGGAGGACAACTATGATACCCTCTACTAAAGTAGTACCTATGTCACTACTTAAGTATAAAACTAAAGAAGTTAACAGTAGTAGTAGACTAAAGAAGTTACTACAGAAGTCTACTTTAGTTTTACTTATGTTTATGACCGCTGGCTGCGTCAGTAGACCAGACGAGGCTACTTACTGCACCGACATGCGTGTAGTTCCTACTCAGGAGTTCAAATGCACCTACATGAACCCTTGGTCCGTGATCTGCACAAGAAAACGAGTGTACAAGCCAGTTTGTGCACGTTGGGCGTGACACTGGTGGAGAACCGTGGTATAATATTAGTACATTCAGAGAAAAGCTCTGGATAAAACCAAAGACGATAAACGGAGATTATTCCATATGGCAGCACAAGCAGCAACAATCGAAGGCGTAGTAAACTTCAGCAACGTAACGCAGCATGACGTATTCAATGGACAGGACACTGGTGCGTACTCCATGACCATTACGTTGTCAGAAGATGACGCAGCCTCACTAGCAGCACAGGGTGTCAAGATCAAGGACTACCAAGGCGCTAAGCAGCGTAAATTCAAGTCCAAGTTTGAAATCAAACGGTTTGACGCAGAAGGCAACCGCTACAACGGTGAAGTCCCATACAACTCAAAGGTACGCTTGAAGTACGTTCTGGGTCAGCCTCATCCTGTACATGGGGTGGCTACGTATCTCGAAGCCGTGAAGGTACTGGAGGAAGCAGAGATGACTGAAGGTGATTCTGGAGACTTCTAGTGTCTAGGTCCACTTTTGTCAAACACGTAGGGTGTCCGAAGTGCGGATCTTCGGATGCCCTAGCAACCTACTCAGACGGTGGAGCACATTGCTTCGCCGCTGGGTGCAACTACCATATAAATGGCGGTAACATGATAACACAGATAACTGAAGCAGCACCAGTGAAAGCATGTCGCCTTAACATGGGAGGCACAGTAGCGGCAATACCCCAACGTAGGCTCTCACAGGAGACCTGTAGTCACTTCGGTGTGACTGTAGAGTACTCAACCACGGGTGAGATCATCAAACACTACTACCCCTACTACAAGATCGACACAAATGAAGTGGGGTCAGCAAAAGTACGCGAAGTGAAGACCAAAAACTTCCACACTACTGGTGACGTAACCGGAGTTGGTTTCTTTGGTCAGAACAAGTGTACGACAAACCGATACCTAACTATCACAGAGGGCGAACTGGACGCTCTGGCTGTATTTGAGATGTCCGGTAAGAAGTGGGACGTAGTTTCCTTGCGAGCAGGTGCAGCTAACGCAGCCAAAGAGATCAAGGAGCAGCTGGAGTGGATCGAAGGTTATGAACAGGTGGTTCTGTGCTTCGATAACGACAAAGCTGGTGACGCAGCAGTCGATCAAGTGAAGGACTTGTTCAGCCCAAACAAACTGAAGATCGTCAAGCTCCCGCTCAAGGACGCCAGTGACATGCTCATGGCGAACAAAGTCAAGGAGTTCACTCAGGCATGGTGGAACGCCAAGATCTACAGACCGGACGGTATTGTAGCTGGCGTGGACACTTGGGACGCACTGGTTGAAAAGAGGAAAGTCAAGTCCACCCCGTACCCGTGGGAAGGCTTGAATCAGCTTACTCGTGGTCACAGACCGTATGAACTAGTGACAATCACCAGTGGCAGCGGCATGGGTAAGTCCCAGTTCATCCGTGAGATTGAGTACGACCTACTCAAGCGTTGCAGCGGCAACATCGGTGTATTGGCACTTGAGGAAGATCTGTCGCGGACCACGCTGGGCATCATGTCAGTATCAGCTAACCGACCGTTACACCTAGAGGAAGACACGCCAGTTGAACACTTGCGTCCATTCTGGGAGGACACGCTAGGGACAGGCAGGTACTATTTGTTTGACCACTGGGGATCAACTTCGGCTGACAACTTGTTGGCACGAGTGCGGTACATGGCGAAAGCTCTGGACTGCAAGTTTGTCATCTTGGATCACTTGAGTATCGTTGTGTCGTCTCAGGAGTCCGGTGACGAACGCAAGGCAATTGACGAGATCATGACTAAGCTCAGGACACTCGTGGCTGAGACCGGCATCTGTTTGTTTCTCGTGTCACACCTACGCAGATCACAAGGCAAAGCTCATGAAGATGGCGCTCAGATCAGCTTGGGTGAGTTACGTGGGTCACAAGCAATTGCACAGTTGTCCGACATAGTGATAGGCATGGAGCGAGATCAGCAGCATGAGAACGAAGACATTAGGAATACAACAACAGTACGTGTCCTCAAGAATCGTTACACTGGTGAAACTGGTCCTGCTTGTTGGCTTAATTATGATCGCACAACAGGTCGCTTAGCGGAAGTACCTAATCCACACATTGGGGACGACTTCTAATGAAAAAGCCTACCTTCAGAGGCAGACCGGACGTTGACCGGAAGATTGAGTTTCTCCAGAAGCACAAAATGGAGAAAGGCTGTAGTGTTTGTGGATACAACGAGATACCACAGGCTCTGGAGTTCGACCACATCGACAGGTCAAAAAAGAAGTTTGGGATGAACAAGGCGTGGAAGTACAAGTGGTCAACGATCATGGAGGAGCTAGAGAAATGTGTCGTACTCTGTTCCAACTGCCACCGAAAGAAAACAATAGAGGAGAAGGACTATCTGCAGGTAGACGTAAAAGAAGAACCAGAAGAAGTAAGACAGTACGACTTATTTGGTGACTTATCATGATCTATCTTGATTTAGAAGCCAACGGTCTGACCCCGGACACCATTTGGTGCGTAGTTACCATGCAGAATGACCATGTGGAGGTACACCGGACACCAGAAACGCTACGAGAGGCTCTCAGAAGCTCTGTGAGCGTCGTTGGGCACAACCTAATAGGCTACGATATGCCAGTCCTAGAACGTCTCTGGGGCGTCTCAGTGGCGTCTGAGAGGATCATTGATACATTGGTGTTGTCACGTTTGTGTGACCCAAGTAAGTCAGGTGGACACTCATTGAGGAATTGGGGTAACGAACTGGGCTTCCCAAAAGGGGACCATGACGACTGGTCACGGCTCAGTCAGGAGATGATTGACTACTGCATACAGGACGTGAAAGTCACAGCAGCAGTCCATCAGAAACTGAAGCAGGAGATGAAGGACTTCTCCGCTGAGTCCATCAAGCTGGAACACAAGGTCCAGTGCATCGTGCAGCAGCAGGAACGCAATGGGTGGGTGTTGGATCAACAACTGGCGCATGAACTATGTGCTACATTCAAGGAGAGGATGAATGAAATCGAAGAGGAGTTACAGGAGAAGTTTCCACCGATTATCCATAAGAGGTGGTCTGAGAAGACTGGCAAACGCCTCAAGGACAGGGTTGAAGTTTTCAATGTCGGATCTAGGCAGCAGATTGCGAAGAGACTATCTGGGCTTGGTGTGGTCTTTGCGAAGACTACGGAGAAAGGCAATCCTATCGTAGACGAAGCTGTCCTAGACACCATCGACTTGCCAGAGGCTAGAGTCATTAGTGAGTACTTGATGCTACAGAAGAGATACGCACAGGTTCACTCATGGCTAGACCATGTACAAGAAGACGGTAGAGTCCACGGTCGCGTCATTAGCAACGGCGCAGTCACTGGACGTATGACACACCAGTCACCCAACATGGCACAAGTCCCAGCAAGCCACAGTCCATACGGACACGAGTGTCGCTCCTGCTGGACTGTCCCAAGTGGTAAGAAGCTGGTGGGGTTTGACGCTAGTGGACTTGAGTTGCGGATGCTGGCTCACTACATGAATGACAAGGAGTTTACAAATGTCCTCCTCACTGAAGACATACACACAAGAAACCAGATGGCTGCTGGACTTGAAACTAGACCTCAAGCAAAAACTTTCATCTATGCTTTCCTTTACGGAGCAGGAGAAGCTAAAATTGGAAGTATCGTCGGAGGAAGCGCATCTGATGGCGCAAAGCTTAAGCAAAGATTTCTACGAAATACACCTGCTCTTGAAAGTCTACGAGAACGAGTTAGCAGAGCTGCTGGGAGAGGCTATCTTACAGGACTTGACGGAAGGAGGCTTCACGTCAGATCCGAGCACGCTGCATTGAACACGTTGTTGCAAGCCGCTGGTGCTATCGTGATGAAGAAAGCACTGGTGATTCTTGATGACTACGCGAAGCAGTGGAACATCGACTACAAATTCATAGGGAACATACATGACGAAGTTCAGGCAGAGGTTGCAGAGGAACAGGCTGAGAAGTATGGGTGGCTCGCAGTTGAGTGTCTCAAGGCGGCGGGTTTGGAATTTGGCCTCAGATGTCCACTTGACGGAGAGTACAAGGTCGGCACAACGTGGGCAGAAACTCACTAAGGAAACAACATGAAAAACATATATAGCCTAGTGGACGACATCTACAAAGTAGTGTCAACCAAAGAGGTAGAAGAAGGAGTGGACATCGACGCTGCTATAGAGCAGTTTGGCGAGAACGTCAAGGACCTGATGCGTCAGGAGTTCGGTGAGCAGAAGAAGCGGGACAACAGGACACTACGTATGTCCAACATCGGGCGCGAAGATCGCTACCTGTGGAACCTCTTTAACGAAGTGGAGCCTAGTGAAGTAATACCGCCACACACTTACGTCAAGTTCCTCTATGGACATCTCATTGAAGAACTACTGCTCTTCCTGACTCGTGCAGCTGGACACGAGGTGACTGACGAGCAGAAGGTGTGTGAAGTCAATGGGATCAAGGGACACATGGACTGCAAGATTGACGGTATCGTTACCGATGTCAAGTCAGTGTCCACGTATGGGTTCAGGAAGTTCAAAGATGGGTCACTAGCTTATGATGATCCGTTTGGATACATAGCACAGATCAAAGGATACGCACATGCAGAAGGTGCAACCAAGTTTGGCTGGCTCGCTATGGACAAGCAGAATGGTCACTTGACTTACCTGATGTATGACTCAGAGGACACACAAGCGCCTGTGTATGACCTGATCTCCTACAGCATTGAAGATCGGATTGACCACATAAAAAAGCTAGTGGAGCAGCCGACACCGCCAGAAGTCTGCTACGAATCTATCGCAGATGGAAAGAGTGGCAACCAGAAACTCGCCGTCGGATGCTCATACTGTGCCTACAAAAAGCAATGTTGGCCTCAAGTAAGAGGCTTCGCATATTCATCAGGTCCACGTTATTTAGTAGAGGTAGTAAATGAGCCGAAGGTTCCAGAAATTGAACTTCCGTAGTAAGTTTGAAAAGGATGTGTCACAGCATCTTCATGGCTTCCTGTATGAGCCGTTTACAGTACCTTACACAATCCATAGGAACTACAAACCGGACTTCGTACATGAAGCTACAGGGACGCTGGTGGAGTGCAAAGGGTTCTTCAGGGACGGAGACACTAAGAAGTACAAGAGTGTCAGGGACAGTCTACCGGAGAACCAGAGGCTAGTGTTCGTCCTGATGCACCCCAACAAGAAGATTAGGAAAGGAGCTACCATGACGATGGCACAATGGTGTGACAAAGAAGAAATTATGTGGTATACTATAGATACACTTCAGGAGTTAATTAGCGATGTCTCTAACAATGGATGAAATCAAGGAAAGAATACTGCGTGTCTATGACCCAGACGACTTGTTAGAGGCACTGGAGATCTCGTCGGAAGAACTCATGGATCGCTTTGAAGACAAACTGATTAATCGTTTGGACAGGTTTGAAGAGGAACTAGTGGATGAAGAGGAGGACGAAGATGAGTATTGACAATGCTAAAGAAGACGAGTGGACTCAGATGAAGAAGGACATCAAGGAGCTAGGCGTTGTCAATGCTGTAGCAAAAGAAGTACTAGCTGACCCAGTAGAGCGACCAGAGCATTACAACAAGGGCGGCATCGAAGCCATCGACGGTATCAAAGCCTCCATGTCCGACACAGAGTTCAGAGGGTATCTCAAGGGCAACGCAGTTAAGTATCTTTGGCGCTACAACTACAAGAACAAACCCGTAGAGGATCTCAGGAAGTGTCGCTGGTACGTAGACAGACTGATACAGGAGTTGATCTAATGAAAGTAATTGAAGGACACTTCGGAGACAAGGATGAGAAACTACCAGTATCAACGGTATTTGGGGCTATTTCTTCAGTGGAGGATCTAGACAGCTATGAGGACGCCTTCTGTATAGTCAAGTCAGAGGACTATGTTGTCATCTCTACGAACCTAGACACACATCAGCTGTACTTCCTACTGGACCAGCTAAAACTAACACTAATTACAAGAGGAGACTACGAGATCTAATGGACGCATATCAACAGTACATACACAAGTCACGCTACGCAAGATACTTACCAGAGGAACAACGTCGGGAGACATGGCTAGAGACGGTCAACCGTTACCTAGACTTCTGGGTCAACAAAGAGAAGATCACACGTAAGGAAGCCAGTGGTTTACACGAGGACATCTACAAGCTGGACGTAATGCCCAGCATGAGAGCTTTGATGACAGCTGGTGAAGCACTGGACAGGGACAATGTAGCTGGCTTCAACTGCTCCTACTTGCCCATTGATCACCCAAAAGCATTTGACGAGATGATGTACGTGCTCATGTGTGGCACTGGTGTCGGCTTCAGTGTGGAACGTCAGTACATCACAAAGCTACCAGAAGTCGCAGAGGAGTTCCATGATACAGATACCGTTGTACACGTCGCTGACAGCAAGATTGGGTGGGCAAAAGCATACCGCGAGCTTATCGCAATGCTCTTTAGTGGCCAAGTTCCAAAGTGGGACGTATCTGGAGTTAGACCTGCAGGGGCAACACTTAAAACCTTCGGAGGTAGAGCAAGTGGTCCAGAACCTCTTGTTGACCTGTTTCAATTCACAATTGATGTCTTTCGCCAAGCTGCTGGACGAAAACTTAGTTCCATCGAATGTCACGATATCTGCTGTAAGATTGCACAGATCGTCGTCGTTGGAGGAGTCCGAAGAAGTGCTCTCATCAGTCTCAGTAACCTCACTGACGATAGAATAAGAAGGGCTAAATCAGGACAGTGGTGGGTAGATAATCCACAGCGTGGCTTGGCTAACAACTCTGCTTGCTACACAGAGAAGCCAGATTTTGAAGCATTTCTGAATGAGTGGAAGAGCTTGTATGAGTCCAGATCAGGTGAACGGGGTGTTTTCAGTCGCATCGCAAGTCAACGACAGGCTGCAAAGAATGAACGAAGAGATGCCACGTATGACTTTGGCACTAACCCATGCTCAGAGATCATCCTCAGACCGTATCAGTTCTGCAACTTATCAGAAGTTGTCATCAGGGCAACCGATAGTCTCGACAGTCTCCGACGGAAAGTACGAACTGCAACTATCCTTGGCACTCTACAAGCAACACTAACCGACTTCAGATACCTGCGTAAGATCTGGAGTGACAACACAAAAGAAGAGGCATTACTTGGCGTGTCCCTGACTGGCATCATGGATCACCCAGTGATGTCGGGGAGGAAGAGCAAAGATGAACTCAAGTACTGGCTACAAGAGCTTAAGAAGGAAGCTATTAAGACTAACCGTAAGTGGGCTGAACGGCTTGGCATTAGCGTTAGCACTGCCATTACTGCTGTTAAGCCTTCCGGTACTGTGTCTCAGCTGGTTGATAGCGCATCGGGCATACATCCTAGATACTCAGATCAGTACATTCGACGAGTAAGAGCTGACGCACGAGATCCACTGTGTGCTGTTCTTGAGGCTTCAGGAGTGCCCGTAGAGGACGACGTGATGTCACCCAGCACTAAGGTATTCTCGTTTCCCATAAAGTCCCCTGAAGGCGCTGTAGTGGCTTCTGACATGGGTGCTATGGAGCAGCTTGAGCTATGGGAGATGTATCAGGACCACTGGTGTGAACACAAGCCGTCCATGACGTGCTACTACAGGGACGATG
>Ga0213859_10000770_pt1 | contig 14567 bp, 27 predicted proteins | sample PICome_2_FD_160133 | JGI IMG/M metagenome (GOLD analysis project Ga0213859, IMG submission 160133) | Coastal seawater microbial communities near Pivers Island, North Carolina, United States - PICO304 | ecosystem: Environmental > Aquatic > Marine > Coastal | place: USA: North Carolina... | reverse complement strand
CTGGACTGTATCCAAACTTGTCATACAGCCAATTGCTCCACGGCCAATGATCCGGGTACTTTCCAATTTTAACTTTCATAGCTTACCACCTTGACATTATGTTCTTTGCCTTCAACTTCAAAAGTTCTAGCATAAGTTAGTGCTAATTTAGCATCTTCAAACAACATTGGCTTTAAATCCCAACAATGTTCAGTTTCTTCAGTTACAAAAATCCAATCGTCCTTACCATCAAGACATATCATTATTGCGTACATTAAATATAACACCTCTTGTTGCACATATTAAACATCACTGTAACTCTATTTCTTTTATAGTGTTTAGGATGCTTAAAAGAATGCCAACTATGTTCGCTAGGAACAAATGTATATCCTTTATTAAACTTCCAATCAACACTATGATAATAGTCTTCTTGTTCAGAGCCTGTGTATAAGTCTGTTCCTAACCCTTCTTTAGACAAGTAGACAACAGTTGTTTGTTGTTTCCAATCATCGTCTAAATGTATCCTATGTTCAGTCCCTGGCTTGAGAGACATCATTCCTATTCTAAAAAATACATCTTCTTTCTTGTCAGATCGAATAGCCTTTATGTCTTTAGTTATTTTTTTAAGATCAACAAAAGCTGGATATAAAACATTCCAGGCTTTGTCTTGCAACATGTCATTCAACCTCCAACCATCTTGCATTGTTATCCAGTGCATGCCTGATCTAATTTGTGCAGATTCTTGTAAAGGCTTTAACATTTCAATTTCTTCTTTAGTGAAAAACTTTTTAAAAACTGCATATGGCCAAGGCTTGAAAACGGTATTATAATTCAAAGGTAGTACCTTTCTTTTATATCAAGCCACAAATCAAGATATGCTTTTGCATCTGGATGTGCATTATCCGGAAATCTATTGCTATCTTCTAATATTATTCTTTCATTTATTGACAGTTTTTGATAATATTTAAATTGCTTTTTATTGAGATATAATTTACATAAAGGCTCATTAGGATTATCCTTGCCAGACAAAATACTCATATATTGATTGTATGGTAATTCTTCTTTTAATATATCAGCCTTCCAGTTTTCTATAAAATCAATCCTGTCACTAAATTTTTCTTGTATTGCTTTTGGTATCGGTGCTTGGCCGCCTATGAATAAAATTTTTAATTGTTTACTATTCTTTTTTACAATTTCTTCTATTTCTTCAATATTAAGGTTTTCTAAAACTTGTTCTGTTGTATATCGAGACGATGCTCTTATTGCCTTTTGTCTAAACATAATATCTCTACCAAGTTCAGTCCAAAAGTGTATCCATATGTCTGGGAACATATCTGGATTTTGCATACATTTATAAGAATAATTCATTACGTTCTTAAATTGTGTATGATTATTAGATCCGCCTCTAGCAAATTCTAAAACAGAATGACCCTGTTCTTTAAACTTATGCCCTAAAGTATCATTGTAAAAAACATCTGATCTAATTAAAGATGCAAAGTCTCCCCAACTGTCACCACTTATCCAAACTACCTTATTCATTAATGCAATGTATGTCCTTCGCTTGTTTCATCTTCATCTTGATCGTCAAAATCTACACCGAAATATTTTTCACATATATAAACAATGCTGTCAGGAACTTCTTCATCATCCTTACCATCAGGAATAAACAATCCTTTGAGATTACCATCTGGACCAATAATTAACGCCCAATCATCTTCGTCTAATTGTGCTGATAGTGTTGTTGGTCCTTCTTCATTATCATTCATTTGGCTTCATTCCCTTTCGTGCAAATTCTTTTGCTCTTTTGTTTTGTTCTTTCACGCTTAACTTGCTGTACGCAAGATACTGTTTCCATTCTTTCAATAATTTTTTACTGCGTTCTTTTGATGTCTTTGACATCTTGTGCAACCTTCTTGCTAATAGTTTTATGAATGCCTGGATTTACTTTTAATACATGAGGCATCATTTTATGTCTAATATAGTTTCGAGTAAAGCATGTGTCTGTGTTAGTATCGTCCTCTATCCACGGTACAGTATTTAAGTTAGCCCATAGTTGTAACTCTCTTTTACGAGTAAGACGGAAAGGACGAATAACATTACGATTACGGTAAGGAATAATCTTACCAGTTCCGTGCATACTGCTCCACACCCACGTTTCTACACAATCGTCTAAATGGTGTGCTGTAATAACTTGTGCATTAATACCGTGTAAGAACTTGTATCTTTCAGTTCGCCAAAACTCTTCTTTACTTTGCCCTGGCTGTTTTTGTGCATAACCAATAGTACCCATAATGATAGGTAAGTCATTGTCAGTGCAATACTGTGCTATAAACTTCTGTGCTTGGCGACTGTGTGCAGTACCGTGATCAAAATAACAAAGGGTTACATCGTGATTGTTTTTAAGAAAGTCTACAACAGCCATCGAGTCTACGCCGCCTGAACAGGCAACGAAAACTTCGCGAGGTAGCTTATCTTGTACTTTGATCATTGTTACACCACTCAGTATATTTTAAAATTTCTAAGTTTTCACCATGACCGCGTGTCTTTAAATAGTTTTGTTCTATGAGAGAATCTATTACTTTTTCAGTAACATCATTAACACTAGATTTCCATCCGGTATATAAACCAAATACTGTACCTACTACATATGCTAACAATAACCAACCAAAATATTCCATTACGCTACCTCTGCTTTAAAATTATCTTTGCTCCAGCCTGAATACTTACTAGCTGATCCAAATTTCATATAACACTGTTCAGCCGCAGTTTTTTCTGACACACATTTAACAGTATCGATATACTTTGTTTTCTCGCCTTTTTCATTTACAAGATATACATGATAATATCTAAACATATTTACACCTTATATTCAGGAACATAACCATTCACTGCCTGTTCTACTCTTTTTAGTACTGCTTTGGAATGTTTGCAGTAACCATGAAAACTAAACCCAGTACATTCGCACTCAAAGCCTTTGTCGTGCAATGTAACATCGTATGTAGAACCTTTCTTACTACCATCAATCGTCCATACAAGTCCTTCAAAGATAGAACCTTTAGGAGTGAACGCTGTAGGCTTCAAATAACGCTTTGCAAATTTACGTGCCATGTTACACCTTATACAACTTTACATAGTTTAAGCGAGTTTCGTTTGCATCAAACAAACGATTTTTAGTTTGCGCTTTTACTTTGGCTTTGATACGCTTCATATCACCAATGTTCTGTTCGAACTTGTTCATAAAGCTCACAAGGTTACCATCTGTAGTAACTGCTGTATAATTGTAGCTCTCCCACTGTGCGCTGTAACGCTTGTCAAGGATTTTAACAACACATTCTACAGTATCTTTTTCTTTACCAAGATGCTGACTGTCGCGATACTCTACACGGATCTCTTTCTTAAGACCGTTTTCGTGCTGATCACGCTTTACAAACTCAGGAGCAAAAGCAATACGACCCATGCCTTTGATAGGTACATCTTCTTTATTAAGTTCGTTAACCATGTCACGTTTAAAGTCGTCAAGCTCGCCTAAACCAAGCATCACATACCGACGCATCCACTTGAGTGCTTCTTCTACTTGAACATAATCTTCTTCAGTAGGTTCAAATACTGGAAAGTCAGTTGGAACCCACTCTACATTGTTTTTGCGATCGTAATAGTAACGCACAAGATCTTTATTTGGAAATTGTGTAGGTGTGTCCTCATCTGAAAAACGACGAAGATCTTTGATGTAAGTTTCTTTGTTAATACGATAAGCTGCATATGCGACTGCTAGTGCATCCGTAAGTTTTACAGTTTTAAGTGGAAGAGTCTTTTTCATATGATTTGCCCAACCAATTGGATTATATACTGTTGTTGCTGACATAGTGTGCCTCTCTCATTGCCTAATTAATATACATATTATAGCAAATTATGGCTGTTCTGTCAACCACTCTTTAAAGGCTTGTAAGTTGTTGATATTTAAGGGTAAAAATTCATCTGGTACTTTAGTTACTTTCGAACGATACCCTTGGATGATTTCTTCAACCTTTTCAAATACTTGCTTACTAGTATGATTACCAATCCACTCACTAAAACCTCTCCCATCTTGTTCAATGTCCCAATCAAATTCTGTTTTGATTGCTTTTTCTAAGTTATCCACAGCCTTCTTTGAACCGTAGAATGCATAATCGAATTGTGCTAAATGACTACGAGCAGAGTAACTGTTTTGGTAGACACCCAGACGTACATCTGGGTGACTTGTTTTACCTGCTTTACTGTCATCTGCACCAAGTGGATCTTGGAAGATATACAGTATGTTCATATTACACCTTCCAAACGTAGTCTGCTGGAGGAAGTGTAGCACGATTAACTTTTTGATTGTATAAGTTAATCAAGCCATCTACTACACGAGTCTTATCGTGTTCTGCAGGACGTCCAGAACCTTTGTTGTTATAGTATGCGTCCCAGTAGCTTTCCTTGATAGTTTCTTGTACAGTTGTTGGATCACCGTATGTGCTAACCAGCAAGGTTTCTAGTTCTTTATCAAACTGTGCATCAAGTGCAAGTCCTTGTGTTGCTGCCTTGTGATACAAGATACTCAACGGACGAAACACCTCCAACTCTAGTGGAGCCTTAGGCCATACAGTACGATGGAAGTTTAACGCACGATCCCAAAACTGTCCACGGTTACCATACGTGTCTGCAAGTTCAAAGCATTCTTGTCCACTCTTAATCTGTGTAAATGCTCCTGCCATTGTTGCATGACGCTTAGGTGTGCAGTTGTTTTTAGATAGAATGTTCATCATTGCAACAGCGTCTGCATCGCGAGTTTCTAATTTAATCATAAACTCATCATATGGAGAAAGTTTACGCTTGTTCTTAGAGTTGATGCGGATCATGTTGTGTCCTGCAAGCCAGCAACCGTATGCAATACGTTCTGTCTTAGGATTAAATCCTGCTTTTTCAATAACAGCATCTTCAATGATATCTGTATCAATAAACCATACAGGAAACTTACTGTATCCTTTCAAGCGACATACTTGAATAGTATGGTGTCCGTCCCAGATACAGTAATAAACTTTACCATTAATTGTAAACTTAATTGCACAAGGTACAATTACACAAGTAGGGTCAAAGTCTACATAAATCTTTTGTGAGTGATTAGGTGCTACATCGCGTTGGAAGATAGGCCAAAGATATGCCTGACTCCAATCAATGTATGTAAATTTTGGATTGCGGGCAGTACCTGCGCCCATTGTAATTTCAACACCTTCACTAGGATCATAATCAAATTCTAGTGGAGCATAGTTAGGGCCTAGTACCGTAACAATCGCTTGGTGAATATCTTCTAGTGGAATAATTCCGTGTTCGTAGTTGTCTGCCATTGTACGCAAATCAATGGCGTCATCTTTCATATCAAATGGTGTTTGGAATTTAGAAACAAAAGTTTTGATTGCTTGTTTCTTGTTATACTTGCGTGTTGTTTGTACTTCAGCATGAGGCTGATTCGCAAGGAAATGTTGTAAAGTTTTCATTTTGTTCTCCGTTTACTTTAGTTTCAACATAAGCCTACTTCTATTTTCAGCTATGTATATAATATAGCATACGGAGAACCGAATGTCAACCTTTTATTTTAGAAATAATGTATCTAGTATAACTTTCCATAGTACGACGATCTGCTCTTACAAATTCGTCTCCCATACCACGTACAGTCCAACCGCCAACTTGAACTGGATTTTTCCATGTTTGATAGTCCTCAACAAGATTTTTGATCAGTTGTTCATTGGCTTCGTGTTCTTCTGCTTCTTTTTTTGAATTAAAAATTTTCCCGTCACTTGTTTGATAAGCTGGAACGGTTACTGTTCTAACACCGGTCTCGTTTTTAGACTTATCTTCGTCGTAAAGGTATGCAATATTGTTCATTAGATTGTTCCTTATATTTCTTCAAAAAGTTGGTTAAAGGGTTGTTCTTCTGGAAGTGTGTACAAATCTGTACGTTCTTTTGGAATCATAAAACGATCCATCATCTTTTTAACATAGCACCATTCAGGTCCACGCACTACACCATCTGCTGTTGTAATTACATAATCTCTGTTATTAAAGTAATCAAACAGTTCTTGTATAGTTCTGCCAAACGCTCGTGGCTGAATGTCTACGCACTCTACTTGTACAATTGGACGATTGTTTGCAATAGTTTGATCTGCTCCTTCTAGTACAAGAAGCTCGTAACCTTCTACGTCAATCTTAATAATATCTACATCTTCGAAGCCGTAGCTGTCTAGTGTACGCTGATCAATTTCTACACGTTCATAACCTGTGTTTCTTTTGATGTCTTTGCCAGTTACAGTTTTAAATTCACCATTGTCATTTGCTACACGATTATGCCCATCATTCTTTTTAATATGCATCTCTACCTTACTAGGACCACCTACTGGACCTAGTGCAATGTTATGTGTGTGAATATCGCCAGTGATTTCTAGTGAAGCAAATCCGCCTGCATCAGGAAACCATCCTGTGTCGTCGCGGAACTCTTTTTTGTTCATTGCAATATTATCTACTGCAACTTTATAAGTTTCAGGTACTGGCTCAAAGCCATGTACTGTTTTAGCAAAGGTAGCATACTCCCAAGTATTCATACCTATGTTCATTCCAATATCAAGTATTGTTCGAGGATTAGGACATAACTTACGTAGATGTAGTAAGTTCTGCTTTTGATAAGGACCTGCTTGCAAACGCTGAGTATAGAAACTATCAGAATCCCATACCCACATTTTTCTGCCTATTTTATTTTCAATTAATATTTTGTTTGTTTGTGCCTGTACTGTCATAATGTCTCCTTTGGTATTCTATTTATGGTCTTTAAATATCAAAGGCCTCAAACATGGCCTCCTCTGTATCATTACAGAACGGAGTACGGTTATACTTCGCAGTAAATGCACCTAATAGTTGATCTTCTAATTCATCAAACTTATCTGTAAACCAAAATGCAATTTTAATATCAGATAAATCAGTTAATCCTTTAGATAAACGTAACTGTCTATAACGTTCAAATTCTTTAGTTGTTTCTACACCTTTGTTCCACTTACTTGTACCGTCAAGTTTTACACCATGCTTCCAAACACGGTCGTGCATTTTCTTGCCTTTACCGATATAAAATCCTTCAGGAAATACACTATCATAAAGAATATAAACACCACTTTGTTTTTCAGCTAACGGACAAGGACGTTCTTCGAGCGTGTACTTTAAATCTATTTTTGCAAACGTAGCAACGCCGCCGTATTTTTTACTGCGCAGACGCCAGCCTACATCACTGTGTGTTCTTTCTTTAGAGTCTCGATCCTGTCCGTAGTATTCGTATACATCACCGATAAAATCATATTTCTTTGTTTTAATTACTTTAGCCATCGTGTGTCCATTTCATATTGCCTAGTTTTTCTTTTTCTGCCCACTGTACAAATAAACCTGCTTCTCTACCGTGAGCTTCGATTTCCCAAGGTTGATCCCAATAATTAAGATTATTGCTAACCCATTTGCCTTGCCAACGATGTTTAGCAATACGGCTACCTTGATATAATTCGCCTCTTGCGTACTGTTTAACATGCACCATTTCGTGTGCAACAGTTTCCAACAATTTACGCATAGGCATATTCTTGTGTATTTCTAATTCAAATACACGAGGTCGATCTAAACGTTCAGCATCACCTTCTGGATCAGCATGACAATAACCGTATGCATCTTCTTTGATATCTTTTAAACGTACAGTGATATCTAAGTCTTTGATACGTGGCATTAATTTATTGCAACAAAAATTAACCATGCTAATAACACGATTCTTTTGACTTGCATTACCGCCTTTAACTTTGATCATATAAACCTCTGTTTTCTTAGTAAGTATGTATATTATACGCTCAAACGGATAGATTGTCAAGAAAAATAAAATTGTTGAAAATCAATGACTTATATCATTTTCTAAAAACTATCCGACCTTTATCTAGATCATATGGTGTCATTTCTACTTTTACTCGATCACCCATAACCATGCGTATTCTAAATTGACGCATTTTTCCGCCTGTATATGCTGTTACTATATGATCGTTGTCTAATTTTACTTTAAACATTTGGTTAGGTAAAATATCTATAATTTCACCTTCCATTTCAAATAAGTCACTGTTTTTTGCCAACTTTACTCCTTCTTGTCGTTGTCTTCGACTTTTTCAATAATTATTGTACCCTGATCGCCGTATTGTATTCGAAGGGTGTCACCTTCTTTCCATCCTTGTGATTCCATAATCTCAGGTGGAATAGTCATATTTACGTTGTCAGGGTCATTTTCGATATCATGAAAGATATCTTCTACTTTATAAATGATAGGTTTTTTCTCTTCAGTCATGATTACTATTTATTACTCCAAACTGACGCATAGTAGCCTTTTCCGTTAGTATCGCCGCCTTGATTATCAACTTCAACACCATCATATTCTACACTAGTGATAGTGTCTTCGCCGTTTAAAAACTCTGTTGTTACAATAGTCAGTTTCTTAACATCAAAGTCTCCAAGTGTTTCGATAATGCCATCGAAGAATGTGCCTTTTTCACTTGAATAAAGTTGTGCAATGTATTCGCAATCTGGTTCTTCACAACAGCCCATTTGTACCATTTCTACTTCGTAATCACTTTCTTCTCCCAAGCGATCATTCAGTTCATCAATACGTTCGTTGAGCACTTCTGCAACTACGTTTGAGTTATACTCTTCTGAATCAACTTCTTCAATTAGAATATGACAACTATCCCATGTGCCGCCATATGAGTGTTCAAACTCTGTATGCGATTCGTACCAAGGACGCTTGTAGTTGTCATCGTCCTTATCATGCAAGAACTGTGCTTCTTCAGGTACACTATCAATTTCATCGTACTCTGGTTCTTCACCGTCGTCACTTGCCATATATGCAACAAGATCATTGTCGCCGTTTGTTTTTAAAAGGGGGTGCCAAAAGTCATGTGCTTCTTTTGAAATACTCATATATGCACTTTCGCCACCGTAACCGGAAATTGATACACGATAATATCGTGGACCTTTGAGTGTTTCTACTAATTCTGTCTTTTCTTCTGTGGTTGCCATAGTTTAAAACTCCATATCGGCTGCTACAATAAATCTATCTTTTTCAGATTGTAAAATGCCCGGACGATGCCATTCCTTGCCCGGCCAAATAATCCAATTTCCTATACGTGCTTGTGCAAAGTGAAAGGATGATGGATCGTTTACACCGTTTGGTGCAAATTCTGTTCCTGCTATATCTAAGTTAACACCTTCTGGCATACGTAAATAAAATACGCCACTTAACACTTGTGCGTCAGGACGTATATGATTATGCCAGTAGTTGTCTCTATTTTCTTCTGTGCGGAGCGATGTCATATAGCCCCAACTTTTTACAGATCGTATTTGTACTTCTCTGTTTAAATATGCAAAACAACTCCAAATAAAACTCATTTTAAGATTTACCCAGTCTGAACCTGGCAATCCAAAAATGTTTACATTTGTTTGATAAGGCGGACTATTCTTCCAATAGTTGCCTGCTAGAATAGTTTGTCTGATATCGCTAGACAAACGATTGCAAGCATCGCTGTCGATAAGAGAAGTCCAGTCGTAGTATTCGTATTCAATCATAATACTATACTAACAGACTGGACTTCATTTGTCAACCTCTAATTAGGCTGCGGCAGTATCATGTGACGCTTGCGCTTCACGTAGATAGTTTACCATATTTTCTGGAGTAGTTTCTCCGTACGGATCTTCGTCGGTGCCTTCGTTGTTGATGCCAGGTTCCTGCCACCATTTCTCTACAACACCATCGTTGAACACGCACATGTAACGCCAACTACGCAATCCAAAGCCTAAGTGGTTCTTACCAATCAACATACCCATAAAGCGAGTAAAGTTGCCAGAGCCATCTGGAATAACTTTTACGTTTTGGATGTCCTGTGCCTTAGCCCAAGCATTCATAACAAACGCATCGTTAACCGAAATACAATATACTTCGTCAACGCCCAGTGCTTTAATTTCGTCGTAATACTTTTCAAAGCCAGGTAGCTGATAGGTTGAGCAAGTAGGAGTAAATGCACCTGGTAGTGAAAATACTGCTACACGCTTGCCTTTAAGTAAACTATCACTAGTTACATCTTCCCAACGGAAAGGGTTAGATCCGCCGATGCTTTCATCGCGAACACGAGTTTTGAACACCACACATGGTGCTTTAAATCCTTCAATCATACTTTTCTCCTGTGTCTGTCTGCAGATTAGAAATGTGGGCTAACCACCCACACTATTTATTATACACGTTTTAAATTATTTGTCAACTATTAAATTCGAATTTGTCTACGAATTCCTAGTGCTTTTGAAGCTGGATATGTAACAATGCTAACTTTGTTATTTTGATTGCCGCCTAAAATTAAATAATATTTACGACCATTAATAATTTCTGTTTTTAAATAAAACCCAACGTGTCCCTGCCATCCTACGCTACCTCTTGGGAATACTACTATATCACCTGGTTTAATATCTTCTTCGGATACTTTGTTACCCCAATTTAGAAACGAACGTGCCATTAATGGAACATCACTAACGCTTTCACTTCCAGATATTCCGCTTTCGTTTAGTACGCTGTTAACAAAGGCTGCACACCATTCTGTACGTACAGGGTCCACACCTACTAATTCACGTAATTCTGTTCTGTGTGTACGTTCTGTATATCCAAGATATTGTGCTGCTTTAAATGCAGGGTTGTTTGTAGGTAACCTAATATCATTACTATTGTTATTGTAGTCAGTTGTTTGACATGCTGAAATTAGTATTATTACGAATACTAAGAAAAAATATCTCACTTGCCCTCTCCCTCAGGTATTATATTTATATAAATACTAGTAGGGCAAAAGAGGGATTACATGGATTTCGTAACACTTATAAGTGACGTAGGATTTCCTATCGCAGGGGCATTAGCGGCAGGTTATTTTGTATACCTTACACTACGTTTTATTCTAGCAGGAGTAACTGGATCAGTTACTACACTTAAAAATATTATTGCACAACTTGACAATCGTGTTCAGACTATGAACAACGATCTAGTTAAGATTGATGCGCTATTAAGCTACACCCTCGGCGTTAAGCCAAATGTAGATCGTATTGCAGCAAATGAAGGCAAGAACGATGCAAGGAGAGATTAATGGAAGGTGTAGACTTAGCAACTACTATTAAAGATTTAGGATTTCCTATTGTAGCTGCACTAGGAATGGGATATTTTATCTACTTTATTTGGAAGTGGGTAACAGAGACTATCGATCCTATCATAGGTGAAACTATGGGAACGCTTATCAAACTTGTAGACCGTATACGCATGTTAGATAACGATATGATACGTATGAATATGAAACTTAGTATGGTTTTAGAACATAAACATCTTATAGATAATAATTTAAATAAAGAACAACAAGACGAATTAGATATGCTTATCTCTAAGTATCAGAGCCGTAGTCAAGTTTTTGACTCTACAGGTTCTGTCCCTAAAAAGGAGAGCAATAATGCAGGAAAAAAGTAATACAGAAGACGAGTACAGGAAGACCGCCTTGGATACTATTGTTAATTACGTATGGAGGAATGACGATTTCGTTGTTACTATTGGCATATGTATTGCAGTAATGTCGTTATTTAAATTAACTTGCGTTATTTCGATGTCGCAATAAACACACCATTCCAATCTTCGGGTAAGTCTTGTGTCTTTTGATATTCACAGCGTTCGATCCACATATTGTAGTAACCTTCCATCTTACCATCAAAGTGTCTCATTAGTTTATTACACTCGGTAATAGCATCATCAAACTTTTGAGCACGATAATACTCATGCATACGCTCGTGCATTTCTTTACTTTTTAATTGTGCAGGTGTTCCTGGTAGATCTAACACTGTGTAGATAGGAATGCCTACGCTCTTACCTTTAACTGCTAGATCGTCAATCTTTAGGAAGAACCAATCTTCCTTACATTGCTCTACTGTTGCTCCTCCTACAAGTAACAAACAACCATACTCTTTACATTTAGATTCAATACGTGCGGCTGTGCTTACTGCATCCCCAAGTACGTCATAACTATGGCGCTTAGTTGAACCCATTTCGCCAAGGTACCCAAGACCAGTATTGATACCAGCACCCATACCAACAGGTGGACGGCATTCCGGAATACCAAACTCTTCATTAAATTTCTCCACTGCTTTCAACATTTTTAATCCTGTGCGTACTGCTGTATCTGGGTGTTCCGGATCATCTGTTGGTGCGTTATGTACATGCATACTAGCATCACCGATATACTTGATTACCATGCCATCACTATCAAGTATAGGCTGTGTAATGCTGTCCATGTAACCGTTCATAATTCTAGTAAGCCCTTTTACATCATCGCCAAAACTTTCACCTAATGGTGTAAAGCCACGCAAGTCTGAAAAGCATATACTAATCTCACGCTTCATTCCGTCTTTAATTAGTGCAGGATTTTCTTGTAGCATACGCACAACGGTAGGTGAAGCATAACCTGCAAACTGTTTCTTTATCGCTTGTTTCTCAAGGAACTCACGAACAAACTTAATTCCATATACTTGTAATGCAATAATAACCAAAGTAATGACAGGTGCTGTAACATCTAATAAAACCTTTTCTTCTGCATATACAAACATTGAATAAGGAACAACACCGCCAATCATTACAACAGTTGTTGCTAGTCCTAACCACATCCAACGACTCAATAATATTAGTAATAGTCCGCCTACTGCTAGTGCTACAAGCTCTGCTGTAGGTGCCCAATCAGGACGCTGTATGTTTGTACCATTAAACATTGTAGCAATTACTGCGGCTTGTGTTGTACCTGCAAACTGTGCGCCTGTTGCTGTAGGAACAGGGTTTGCAATACCTGCGGCTGTTACATCTACAATAACCACAGCACCTTCAAAGTCCTCTGGCAAGTCTGCTACACTTACACGTTTTGATTTTTGACTCCAGTCAATCCATACTCTGCCTTCGCTGTCAGTTGGTATTTGTCCAAACTGCGGAATACGCATTTTCTCAACACCGAACTGATTTAGTTTGATTTGGAAGTTAGGATCACCTGCAATAACTCTTAGTGTTTCTAATGCTAGGCTAGGATATAGTGTACCGTCTACGACAGCGACAGTTGGCATACGTCTTACAACACCATCTATCTCCGGCTCAGTCGAAACGATTCCTGCACCAATTGCATTGTACTCTAGTTCTGGAATGTTTGCAATAATACCGCCGTATGGTAAGATGCGATCTAAGAACTGAGGTTGCAGTATTGCTGCCCCAGGATTAATAGGCTCGTTCACTGTTTTGTCGCTGGGACGACTTGCTAATATCACAGGCAATGCAAGCATAGTATCTGCTAGTTCGTCATCGCCTCCTAGTCTGTCTACTTCAGGCATCATTACATTCCATACAACAAGTCCTGCGCCCCTATTGTACAAGTCTTTTATAATGTCTGAATAAATGTTTCTTGGAAAAGGATACTGTCCATAACGCTCAAGTGCAGTATCATCTATTTCTGCTACATAAATGTTATTTTCAGTTTCTGGTTGATTTACAATAAGTTGATCAAAATAATTTAATTTAACACTTTGTAGAAATGCTGGCGGTGCCATAAAAGTGTATACTAAGAACGCAAGGGTTATTAACGCCCACCACGGCGACAGTAATCTCTTCATACTGTATTTAGTCGTGACGAGAGGCACAATCAAAACATCCATAGCGAGGGTAACGCTAAATTAGTGATGGCTGAATGTGCCTCTCTAAAATTACTTAGTAATGATTTGTTCTATGGTTGGTGGGTTTTGAAAGTGGGCATCAAGGGTATCTGTCACTTTACCAGCTGCCCACCAACCAAAGGCTGTTAAAAAGCCTATGAGAAAATACTCTGCCATTAGAACTTAATTACAAGTCCTGCACTAATAGCATTAGTTGTACCTAAGTCTGTCATAGAGCGTGTACCTTCAATTCTCCAAGTAACATCGCCTGTATCTTTTTCTAAGCCTAGTGAAATGTCATTAACACCATCTGTGTGATGCATAACAGTAAAATCAACTAGTCCTAGATCGCCACGTAGTCCTACAGTACCATAACCATACATTTCATCTGTACTTGCTACTGTTCTAGCACTTTGTACATCACCTGTTTCAGTGTAACCGTCCATTGTACGCTTACCACGTGTGTAACCAAACACAGGATTTACTTTGCCTGTTTCTGGTGAGTACATAAGTCTAGCACTTGTGTCTGTACCTGCTGTTTCGCCTGTGTTAGCAAAGTCGCCAATAGTACGTGAAACATCATAGTCTGTATTTGCACGACGAAGTTCTAGTGAAACTCCGTTGTTTTCAATACCTGCGGCAAATGCTGTAGTTTCAGCATCAACTGAGTCACCGTTGCCTGTTAGAGATGTGCCAAGTCTAGTAAAGCCGCCCATGATAGTAACACCATTTTCTAGTTCTTTAGATCCGCCTACAACAGCACCAGTTGTACCACCGCTCATACCATTGTCGTACTTGCTGTTCATTCTAATACC